>Ga0209542_10006532_pt1 | contig 22638 bp, 15 predicted proteins | sample RifCSPhighO2_01_FD_184028 | JGI IMG/M metagenome (GOLD analysis project Ga0209542, IMG submission 184028) | Soil microbial communities from Rifle, Colorado - Rifle CSP2_plank highO2_0.1 (SPAdes) (version 2) | ecosystem: Environmental > Terrestrial > Deep subsurface > Rock core/Sediment ... | reverse complement strand
TATTCTTGGAGGTTATGGGAAGAAGCACACTAGAAACAAGATACAGTGGAGCATGGTATATTGAGAGAGACACAAACGGAAACAACCCAGAACCAAATGAGTTTTTGGTAGCAAGTTACTTCGATAATTTATCAGTAACTCAATCCTCCCAATCAACCTGCGACACCTGTGGCGACGGACTCATTAACCTCTGTGATGAAAAAGAATGCATAGATGACTTAGGTTGCACAATCTTCAATTTAGGATTCTTAGGAATCGGCGGAACCTGTTCTGCATAAAATTACCCAATTAACCATATTCGGTAATACAAAACCATATCAAATCTATGTTAACCATCTTCATCCCCCAAAATAACACATAACACCCGTATCGAGTTTATGTTAATTATGTTATCTCGCACTTTTCTTTTTACCACAGCAAATCCAAATTAACTGAAAATACCGTCGGTAATACAGCAATCGTACCGAGTTCAAGTTAATTATTTTTTGTTATGGGCAAACATCTATGTCTCGTGTTATAATTCTGTCTTCTATGTCAATAAAAATTTACTTACCCCCTCGATAAACACCCAGCCCTATTCATTCATCAAAAACACAGCCCCCCACAAAAATATCGCAGCCGAGGTAATAAAAGCAATAGAAAACTGGAACAAGTTCGCAGAGAAATAAATCATCAAAGCTATCTCAACACCAAGGAAGACAAATAAATAATAAAATCTTTTAATCTTCCCCAATGACAACTTGTAAAGCAGTATCAAATTAGCAAAACTTATCAAACTCACAGCAACCCCAAGATAAAACAAAATGCTTGCCGCCTCTCCAAGCTCCTTCCCCGAGAAAATCTTTATAATTAAGTTAGGAGCAAAATAAAACACAGCCAGAGCAATAACAATCATCGGAATCAGAATCATCATAGCATTCATGAAAGCATTATCCGGCTTGCTTTTTCCGTCTTTACCATTTCCCTCTGCAGTTATTGGGAACATCGCCCTGCTCACTGGCTGCGTCCCGAAGAAAATCGTCTTCGCAAGAATAGAAGCAATGGCATAAACTCCAGCTGTATCTGCAGGAAACAAAATTTTGACTATTATGACGTCAATGCTGTAAAACATTAGTATAACCAAGATTATAAGAAACGCCGGCAGGCTGTAGCCATATATCCCGCTTGTCTCAGATTTTTCTTCTTTGGATTTCATGATATCACCCAAACTGAAGAAAGAAGCAAACAGCGCAATCCCCATTCCCACCAAAGTTCCGATAAGAGCGCCGTAAACTCTCCACCCAATGTAAACAAAAAGAATCGCAAGGCAAAGTTTGATAACAGCTTCAATCGCCATGTTGACTCCTAACGCCTTGAACCTTTTCTTCCCCTGCAAAACACCCCGAGTCACAGGCGACAAAAAGATGCTGAATAAAATAACTCCGTTCAGAGCAACAAGCAAATATCTTATTTCAAGTATTCTCGACATCGGAACAGCCGCTGCAAGATAAACCACAAACAGCAGAACCGAAACAAAAAACGCTTTCTTGAAAGATTTTTTTATTATATTCTTCAGTTTTCCTTTCTCATTTTCCTGTACGCTGTATTTTGTTATAACAATCTGAATTGACTCAGAGAAAACAGCCAGCACATAAGTTATAGTAAACAGCGTCGCCAAAATGCCGTAATCAGAAACACTCAGCATCCGAGCCATGAAAAAATGAAAGACAAAATTCAATCCATTAAAAACATTAAACGCAATCAAAAGAATCAAGCTCCCTTTTACAACACCCCTGTTAACTCTCACGCGAAAATTCCTCCTCTGAAAATAATAAACCCGATGATTATGACAACTATTTGGAACAGCCAGATAGACAAGACAACTTTCTTCTCGCCGGGGCGTATCCCTGCCTTTTTCATCAGATAAATGGAAAGATGATTCAAGCTGTATATCTTGTCATATCTCAAGTCAAGTCCTTTCTTAAGCGGCTTGCCAAAACTATGCATCACCAATCTCCCTCTAAGTTTCAGAACAACTTCAAGGATATAAGGTATAAAAAAGAATATCGCAATTTTCTCAAAACTTCCCAGCACAGCTATAACCGCGATAAGCCCGCCAACCGGATAAGTCAAAACATCTCCTGGAAAAACCTTTGCAGGAAAGAAATTGAAAAGCATAAACGCGCACAGCGACGCAGCCATGCACAAAGCAGCAACAGTCAGCCAGCCGAGCCCGACAAAGTAAGAAACAATTCCCAATGCAGTAAGAAGTATTATCCCCTGCCCGGATTCTAGCCCGTTGAAGCCGGCAAGAAAATTATAAGTCGTAGTCGCCCCGATAATTCCTATCGGAATGAAAACAAGCGGATAAACAAGCCCCAAATCAACCAGCCCGATTAACGGCGCGTTGACAACGCCTTCCCCGGCATTTATCGCTATCACAGGAATAGATGCAATAAAAACAAGAATAATCCTTGACCTCCTGGAAAGCCCTCCCTTCATCCATCCGAATAAATCGTCGATAAAACCTATGCACCCAAGCAGTAAAACAACAGAGAGCATTGCAAGCATCTCAACTAAAAATCCATCAACGTTGTTCAAATACAAAACCCAATAAGCAATATAAAGCAAAACACCTATCACAAATCCAAGCACAACTATAACTCCACCAGAGCCCGGAATCTTGCCCCACTTTGTTTTGTTCATGTCATCCCAAACCCAGCCAAGCTCCTCAGCTTTCTTTATCCATCTCGGAAGCAGGAACAAGCTTACAAAAAAACTTGCAAGAATTGAAATCATTGCTATCAGGCTTATCATGCAAACTTAATCTCCTCAGGATAATTTCTGTCAACATACTTCTCGTCGAACTCAATATCCGCAGGATAATTAATTTCCCATATTTTTATCGGCCCTCTGAACCCTTGGTAATAAATAAAGTGGTTCGTAAAAGAAGGATTCTGCATTTTTATCTGCTCAACAAGGAAATCGTCCTCAACATGAACAAGTTTATAATTTTCATTCTCTTCGCCGTAAAGATAATATCTCGCAACTTGTGATTTAACTGTTCTCCTGCTCAGGTAAAGCATGGCGCCGCTGTTGTCAATATTTCTTCCGTCGGAACTCAGACTTGGGAATATGAAAACTCCGGCTTCAACTCCAGAGCCGAAATCAATCAGCCCATCGTCATACGCGTATCTAAGAGGCAGTGCGTATTGCTGTCCTTGGTAGACAAAAAGCCCGATTGGATTTGTCTTTATTTTGCCGTCAGAATCTCTTTCAATCCCGACGCCGCCAATTCCGGCGCTTCCTGAAGGAAGAAATACTCTCGTTCCATTGTAATCAAAAATAATATCCTCGTCAAGAGAAACACCTCCTTGGTAAAAGTAAATGCTGGTGTTTTTAGTCTCTTGAGTTAACTGGGGATTCTTCAGAATAGTCCCGATATAGCTCGCCCTGTCGTAATCGGCATTGCTTCCTATCAAAGAAAACGCAGAATACTTTCCGATATCTGTTGAGTCAATTAAGAAATGTGTTGTGTTATGCGCGTATAGGAATTCAAGCCCTTCTCTGTCATCGCTCGCAGTCAGTGCATATCTTCCCATCATGTGATTCCAGTAAGACACGGCATTTCCTCCATCGAGAACAGTCGCCCTCTCTCCGATTGTCTGAAGCCAGTATCCATAATCCCACCAATGTCCAAACACCGCAGTTTCAGGAGTATTTTCTCTCACCCACGCCATCGCTTTCTGCCATTGCTGCGTGTAAATAGTCGGAGCATAGCTGGCAGCCTGTTCGTTTGACATATTGTAATAAGACCAGCCCGAGAAAACCGTCGCAAAAATAACTATGCAGACAGCAATCCATCCGGCAACTCTCCAGAAATCATCCTTAATTTTTTTCACATCACCATATAAAACAACAGCAAAATAAGAGACAATTATAGAAGCCGGCGGAACAAGAACCATTATCGTCCTGACTGCATTTCTTGCAGAAAGAATGCTCATAAAGAAAAGCACAAACAGCAGAATAAATCCAAAATCAATTGACTTTAATTTTTCTGTCTTCCTATTTTTATGATGTTGATAATAATAAAATCCAGCTGTGCCGACAAATATCACGAACCCAAGCGCATAAACAACAAGGCTCGTTAAATTCTCGCCATTCAAAACACTGCTTCCGGAATACCTGCTGAAAACCAGGCTGAACAGAAACATCAAATAAGCAGAAGTCAGTATTGCTTTTTCTCTCCTCTCAAATTCTCTTAGCATATGATTAAACAAATAAATAGAACCTGCAAAAAACAGCCAAAACACAATCGGCAGCCCCTTGAAGTTTGGCCCGAAACTGCTCGCCCACTCGTCGAAATAAGGCTGTCTGTTCTCGGCAACCGTCTGAATAAGTCTGCTTGAAGCCGGCTTGATAAGATTTATCTTCACAGTTTCAGCCTGGTGCACAATGAAAGAAGGCCCGAGAAAAACAAGAACAGCAAGAAGCATTATCACACAAGCCAAAATTGTCGACTTCACATGCGGCGGAATTTTCGCAAGTTTTCCTTTTTCCAAATAAACTTTTAGATTTGTTCTATAAACCAAAGCATGAACTAGTATTACAAAAAGAACGCCTGCTGCAGGAGTAGTAATGATTGAGGCAAACAAACTATCAAGAGGATATCTCGGCGAGAAATAATACATCAGCGCAAAAGACGAAATCACCCACAAGCCATAGCTGTAAATTCTTTTCTTGTCCATTTTGCCCAAAAGAAACGCGGCAAAAACGCTCGGAGCAAGAACAAGAAAGATGAACGCATAACCCCCCCATATGTTTGCCATTCCTGCAGTCGCCGCGCCAGACAAAAGCCCAAAAACAACTCTTGACTTCATTCCCTTAGCTTTCCACGACGCCAAAAAGAAATAAAATGCCAGGAAGAAAAACAAAAACGCAGCCGACTCTTTTTCAGGAATTCCTGCAATTGTTCTCGGCAGAAGTTGCGGCATTACAACTAAAAAGAAAGCAGAAACTAAGCCGATAACATTTGCCTTCTTTTCTCCCAATCTCTCAGCAAAAATAATTCTGACTAAAAAGAAAAAAGCAATGACTGTCAGAGCAAAAAGGAAAACAGGGTACATCACAGCAGAATGTGTAATTGATTCAGTTCCGAAAGTCCAGCCAAAATATTTATGAAACCAAGCCATCATATAAGGATGCAAAAGATATTCCTCAGCCGTGTCAAATCCAAGCGGAACATATCTCATCATATCAACAGCCATAATTTTTCCATGCTCTACAATATATTCGCTTAGTCTAAGGAAAAAGAAAGGATCCAAATCCGGCCCCAAAGTCCAGGTTCCAGTTGTTACGTCTTTCAGCCCGTCTAAATTCCGCGTCCTTATCCGAACAGCCAGATAAACAATCACAGCCAGAACAACGTAAGCAGCCCAATTGTAATTTTTCTTCAGATATCCTAAAACTTTCTCCTTTCTCTTTCTGATTAACTCCTCATCGCCCATCTTCCCAGAATTATCTGAAACAAGATTTACATCTTTGTTTTCTTCCATCCCAACATTAAAAACTCTCCTTATATAAATTTTGTTAAGAAGACATTTGTACAATTCAAAGAAAATAAATGCCTGCCCATCACAAGCATAATTAACATAAATTTGATTCTATATTGCTGATTGTATTTCAATTAATTGGGATTGATTATAGCACAAATGAATTGTATAGCACAAGACGTAAATGCTTGTCCATTACAAAATATAATTAACACAAATTCGAGACGGTTGTTATATTACCAACGGTGTTTTCAATTAATCTGGATTGGCTACGGCATAAACGAATAGTAGTTAAGAATTTACGAGCATTTTAAACTTGGCAATAATAACTACTATTTTTTTGTAACATAAATATATAAAGCACATTAAATGAAAATAAGAGTTAACATGAAATCAAAAAGAGGTAAACAATTTTTAGTATTCATCTTCCTATTTGTCATCGTCTTATCCGTAGCGTTTGTTTCAGCAGGTTTCTTCAGCGATTTATGGAATAGGGCTGCAAGCAATTCACAGCAATTCTCTCCCTACACATGTGAAAACATAGGAAGCTTAGCAGACGTAAACCTAGACGGCAAAGTAAATTTAATTGACATGGCTTTCGTAAAGAGCAAAGACGGCTGCAACGTAAGTGATTATGAAAACTGCGGAAGATTTGACATTAACGGCGACGGAAGCGTTAACTTGATTGATATGGCTTTGGTTAAGTCTCTTAATGGTTGCGTACCACAAGTTCAGCAGTTTTGCGTAGATACCGACGGTGGCAAGAACTATTTCACTAAGGGAACATTAACAAATTCGTCTGGAACTTTTGATGATAAATGTGAAGGACTTACTGGCGATGGTTTATCCGAACAATATTGTTCAGGGAATATTTCGTTAACAGAATACAAATCTTGCTATTCTCTTGGCAACTACTATTGCAGCAACGGAGCCTGCGTATTAAACCAAACAGCCACCTGCACCGATACCGACGGCGGGAAGAACTATTATGTGAAAGGAACATTAGTAAATGGAAATAATACTGCCGTTGATTATTGCTCAGGTGCGAATGCTAACGGTTTAATAGAATTTTACTGCAACGGCTCTTCTTTCATCCAGGACTTTCTGCCAAGCTGCACTTCATTAGGGAATTACATGTGCCAAAACGGAGCCTGCATACTTAATCAAACAAACTCTTCTCAAATAATTTAATCAAGTTAATCAAGTTAATCAAAAGATATTTATAATAATAATCTCTCTAATGCTATGAAAAAAAGAGGATTTGTTTTATTAATTCTTATAGTGTTATCTATTGTTGCTGTTCTATATACCACAAACCTATCTAAAGCAGAAGAAACACAACCTGTCTCAAACCAAATAATAGTTAAGTTCAAACAAAACCCTGAAATTAAAGAGAATGGTTTATTATCAACTTTCCTATTAAGAAAGCCGAAGATAGAAACTAGTTTTGATTCTGTTAACAACCTGAACAAACAATACAATGTAAAAGAGTTCAATAAGATAATTGAAAGGCCTGAAGAATATATTTATACTTTTAGTTTAGATACAGAGGAGGAATTATCTGCAGCCTCAGAAAAATATGAGAGTATCGCCGATATAGAGATAGCAGATGCGACGACAACAAACATCTATGAAGAGGGAGAAATAGAAACGGTTATCTTAGATTATGAAGAAGAGCATCGCAGTGAAACTAAATATTTTTTGCGTACAAAAAATAAAGAAACAAAACAAATATTTTTTGACAACGAAATTCCGCTATTGCAATCAGGAACAAAGGTTAAAGTTTTTGGAAGACCAACTAAACCAGAAGTTGAGAAATCGTTGTTTGAATCTGATTTAGGGATTTTTGCAGGAAATTTTGGAGATGTTTCGTTAGAATCTCCTAATCTGGCAGATGAGGACTTAGATTTATCACCATCATCGGAGCAGGGTCAACCAGCAAGCATTTTCTTAGAAGAAGTAGCTGATGTCCCAGTAGACAGAAATTTAGGTGAGCAAAAAACAGCTCTTGTTCGTGTTAAATTCCTTGATGACCAGACAGATTTTATGAGTGAAGCACAGGCACAAACACTAATGACGACAGTAAATCAATATTACTTGGAAAATTCTTATGGACAAACATCAATAAACGCAGATGTCTTAGGATATTACACGGTACCAATAAACAAGGCTTGCAGTTACGACTATATAAGAGATTATATACTTAACGATTTAACTATTAGTCAAGGAGTAGATTGGACACGATATTCAAGATTATTAATTGCGTGGAAATCGAATCTTTGTAGTTGGTCTGGTCTTGGACAAATCAGTGGTAGTTACAAACAAACAAGTGATGGCATAGTCTGGATGTCTTACGCTTTCTTAGACGGTGCAGATGGATGGGATGTTGGGACTACAGCCCACGAATTAGGGCATAATCTTGGAGTAGGACATGCAAATGATTTAGAATGTAGCGGGAATAAAGTGGGATCACTAAGCACAGGACTTTACGGATGCACAAGCATAAGTTACGGCGATATATATGACATAATGGGATATTCAAGCTCTGTTGCGCATATGGGCTCTTATCATAAAGAACAAATCGGCTGGTTTAATTCAAATGATATTCTCCAAATAGACGGAACCAACTATGGAACATACAAAATTGGCCCAATAGAAACTTCAAATCCTTACTATAAAGGTATTCGCATCCAGAGATTAAACTATATCGGACAACCGATTTCATATACCGGTAATTATTGCACAATTCTAAATTTAGACTGCAAGGTAGATTATTATTTAGAATACAAACAGCCAATCGGGTTTGACAGCAGTATTAATCCAGGTATACTTAATGGAGTTATAATTCGCTTAGACCACTACTTCGGCGGAGGGGATACACAATTAATTGATAATACTCCACACACAATAGGCCAAGAAGCCGACTCGGCAGATATTGTTCTAAGACAAGGAGAAAGCTTCGTTGATATTAATAGCAATCTTTATATCGAGGTTATCTCGATTACTGAAGACTACGCAGAAGTTGAAATTAAGGAAGAGATTCCTTCTGTTTATGCGGAAATATCCTCTCCAGTGGAGGGAGATTATTTGATTAATGACTTAATAAGTATAAAAGGCACGGTTTTTGGGGGCAATTACGACTTATCCTACAAGTCTGAGTCCGATAACTCCTGGAGTTCTTTCGCAACTGGAAGCGGGAACATAGTGAATGATGTTTTGGGAGTATTAGACAGCTCTGCTTTATCAGGGGGGTGGTATGATGTGAAGGTAGAAGTTAGCAAAGAAGGCACCTATGAGCAAGCTGACGTAAGATTTTATTTAGATAAATTTATTCAGGAAGGATGGCCACAACCAATGGGCGGATGGGGAATGGACCCAAGCTTATTTTATGATATTGACTATGACGGAGATATGGAAATTTTTACTCCTGCTAGTCAGAATCCTTTAAGTACACCATCTCTCTTTGGTTGGCATCATGATGGAACCCCAATTGACGGCTGGCCTAAAAGGTATTATGTTGCATCTGGAACCTTTGTATGTGCATATCCTTCTTTGGGGGATGTAGATGGTGATAATGAGATTGAAGTAGTGGTTTGGTGCGGTAAATATGGGCCAACTGGTAATGACTATATCGGGGTGTACGATACCCACGGGAATTTTGAAATGGGGCCAAAAGAAATAGCCGGTTTATTGCCTTTTTCTGTTCTGGCAGATATGGATAATGATGGAACACTTGACATCGTTGTTGTAGAAAAGCATGATGAAAACGGGGTTAAGAAGTATGATATTTCCGTTTGGAAAAGTGATGGTTCTAAAATAAATAGCTGGCGCATAGACGGAGTATCGAATATGCAAGTTCCTCCCGCTATTGGCGATATTGACGGAGACAGCGATAATGAGATTGTAGTAACAAGTGCCTACAAAATTGTAGCTTATCATCATGATGGGACTATTGTCAATGGTTGGGAGAATAAGGTAACGGGTGGTGGCTACTACCACGTCTCGCCAGTAATAGCCGATTTAGATAAAGATGGGCAGAAAGAAGTTGTTGTTGTTAATGGCGGGGAAATAGAAATATTAAACAGTAATGGTCTTGTACTTCATTCTGCGGTAGTGGGTTCTTTTAGTTATGGCGAGTTTGGATTAGGTGACGTAATTGGTGACGATAGCTTAGAAATATTTCTGAGAGCACATAACTCTTGTTTAAACAATTGTAATGATAAGGTTTATGGCATTGATAGAGGGGGTAATTTGCTAGCAGGTTGGCCTGTAAGCCAGACGGGCGATTACTTTTTTGGGAGCGGACCAATTATAGGCGATATTGATGGAGACGGAAAAAATGAGATACTTAGTTCTACTGCGACAAATGTAGGTTTTGATTACAATCGAATTTTTGCCTGGGAGGGTGATGGAAGTTTGGTTGAGGGGTTTCCTTTGGTTGCAGGAGGACCAATTTTTGGAACATTGGCCATAGCAGACACAGACAATGATGGGGATATAGAATTAATGTCCGGAACTTTAGATATGAACTTTTATGTATGGGATTTGGGCGCAGTTTACACTAATGTAGAATGGCCGATGGAACGGTACGACGCGCAAAATACTGGCTGCTACAAATGTGAAACGTCTACACACACAATCTGCTCCAACAATCAATGTATTGAAGTTCAAGGAGCAGGAACAAATGAATGTACTACAAACTTAGATTGCCAGCCACAACCATCGTGTACAGATACTAGTTCTGGTCCATTAGACAAAGGTAAAGTTTACGGAACTTACCAAGACGGAACAACGTTTAACTACGAAGACTCATGCGATAACGAAAATACTGTAAGAGAATGGATGTGCGGAGTTTATACCAATGGTATTCTTGATCCAAACAAACCGCAATCAGTTACAGGCTCTTGTAGTAGTTTTGGAGAAAACTATGCCTGTCAAAACGGAGCATGCGTCTTTAAACAAACAGCAACCTGCACAGATACAGACATGACACCAGAATATCCAGATGGGAAGAATTATCTTAAAAAAGGAACAATTACAGAAACTGCGCCCGGCGGGGGTATATTTCAAAGTACAGATGGATGCGTACCTTCATCAAGCAAACTTTTTGAGTGGTATTGTGATAACACAGAATCAGTATTTGTTTCAAAAGAATGTTTGGATTTTGGCAATTATATTTGCCAAGACGGGGCATGTGTAATTAATCAACCTCAAGAATGGTGTGAAGACAGCGACGGAGAAGACGCTTATACATTTGGCTACTGTGATGACAGCCAAGGAAATCATTTTGAAGATGGATGTTATGCCTTAGGAGCTGTCAGAGAAGTAGGTTGTATAGGCAACACCTGCTCAAGTTCAATAAATGCGATTCTCTGCGATTCAGGATATAATTGTGTTAATGGGGTTTGTGTGATAAATCCTGCAACAGGAAATACAATCCAAGAATCTCCTCAAACTTCCTCTTTGTTAACAAAAATAAAAAACTTTTTCTCCAATATATTATAACTTAAAAAACCGAGATAACAAACGCCTAAACATACCTTGCATAAATCTCAAAAAATTTCTTATAGGTTTCTTTAAACCTCTCCAAAATAAATCTCCTCAGATACTCATCTCTTCCCCCATCAAAATTCTCCAAAGATTTCAAATACTTCAACCTCTGGCTTTTACGAATAACAAGTGGAGGATATTTATTGTTGACCAGAATAACATTTATCAAAAATCTCCCAACCCTTCCATTCCCGTCCTCAAATGGGTGAATCCTCTCAAACGTTCCATGGAAAACAGCCGCCATTTCTATCGGATGCAGGTTTTCTTTATTCCTTGTATACCATTCAACTAATTTATTCATCTCTTTGTGAACTTCTTCAGGAGGAGTTGTTTTTATGTTTCTTCCCATAATGATATTAGGAAATTTCTTATAATTTTTCTGAATGTCAATGTCTCTGGCAAGCATTTTATGCATTCTGATAATATCCTCATGCGAAATAGAAAACTTATTTGCCATTATCAATTCTGCAACCTTTCTGGAATTTCGTGTTTCATAAATCTCCCTTAAATTTTTTCCCTTTATCGCAGCATTTTCAAACATAACAATTGCGACGTCTTTTAATGTTAGAGAATTTCCCTCGAGGGCATTGCTCTCATACGTAAAATTAGCAGTGAACCTGTCTAACAAGTCTCTCAGACTTGCTTTGGTTAACTTCTTTAGAATTTTCTTATATTCAATTCTCATTTTCTCAATCTTCATAAATTCTTCTTCATTAAAAATGTGATTTGTTTTGAAAGTTTTTAGCATGTGCTTAAGATTTTCCTTGATTTCCTTTTCATTAAATATTTCTTCCAGCTCTTTCTTGCTTTCTCCCTTGAAGATTTTTTCAAGCGGGGCAACCTTGCCATTCGGAAGTCTAACTGACTTTACAGCATACTTATATTCCTTTCCCTTTATTTTCCTATACTTAAAATACATAATATAAGTTAACCCTACATATTTATAAAACTTTCTATTTTGTAGGGTTAACCTTAATCAAGGTCAATTCTCTAAAACAAAATCGGAGTAATGAAAACTTCCATCAGCGCAGCCAAAAACAAAACCACAATCGCCAGAATAATTAAATTCAGAGAATCCTGCAGAACTCCCCAAAACTTATCAGTCCCCGCCTCATGCTTAATCACAGCAATAGAAACCATGCCTCCGGCAAGAGCAACAAGAAAGTAAGACGCAATTTCAGGAATTCCGTGAATCATATACCTCGCCAGCCCCAGAGGCAAAGCAGAAAGTTTAGAGTCGGTAAAAATTCCAATCGCCGCGCCGATGACAGAAGCGTTCCACGCCAGAATAAAAATAACCCCTGCCCCGAAAATCAGAGAAAACACCAGAGTAAAAATCAAAACATACATATTATTCGTGAAAATCAAAAACAATCTCTCTTTATTTGTCAGGAAAGGAGTCGTAACCGTCGTGTCCTTTATTCCATACTGAGAAACACACTCATTAAAACTCGCCGGACGATTAATCATGCAGTAAGTTTCAATCTGCTCCCTGAAAGAAGTTGTCGTCGGTAAAACAGCGTACCAAAAAGCAAACGCAACTGTAAAACCGAGGAAGAGCCACATAAACGCATACATAGCATGCCTGTGCTCTTTAATCAGCCCGATGCTTCCCTTCCTCTGCGTGATTCTGTTTTCTTCCAGTCTAAGTGTATAATAAATAAAAGGAATTGAAAACATAACCGTAAACAAAACAACAAGAATCCCAGACCTCTTTGACAAAACGCTGTCCTGCGCAAAAATCCAATTAACCAAAAGCAATGACAGCGACGCATAAAGCAAGCCGATGAAAAACATTTCCCACGGGCGCCTCTCAGCTTTCTTAGGGTTAATTAGCATCTCTAGCATTTTTTATTCTCTCTTTTTATTTACTGCCTCTCATGCCTTAAATAGTTTGTCATGAAACTTCAGGAAATAATTAAGTATTAACTTCCCAAATATAAAATATAATTAATGTAAACTCGATATGATTTTATAACACAAGGCGTAAATGTTTGCCTAACACAAGACATAATTAACATAAATTCGATACGATTGTTACGTTGCCGGTGGTATTCTCAATTAATCATTGTTCTCCAGGGTATAAACAAAGAATATTAGTTAAAATTTAATGTCTCTTGTTATATATTGCCGAATGCATTCAGTTAATTTTGATTGGTTATAGTAAATGAAAAGTACCTGTGAAATCTATTATTAACATAAATTATAGACGATTTTTTCTTGCCAAATGACTTAATCATACTTCTATCTTCGTTAATTCTTTATCCCAATCAGCAAACAAAATCCTTAAATATCTCCGAATCGTTAATTAAAAATGCAAAAAAGAGGACTCGGTTCAGCGTTGACAATTTTAATTATCATAGCAATAACTCTAATCACCGCAGTCAGCGTTTATATTCTTCAGGAAGAAGTTCTCCTCTCTCCAAAAGATAAAAATCTAAACTTGCAAGAAGCACAGCCAAGACCAAATTACATTATCCAATTCACGGAAGAGACAGTTCTTGAGAGATTAAAGGCAGATAAAGACAAGAACAAAGCAATACCACAAAAGGACAAAGTTGAAAAACAGCAGAAAAAATTTGTAAAAGATTTTCCTGAAATTCGAGTTGGGCATAGATACCAGAACGTCTACAACGGCATTTCAGTTTATTTAACAGAAGAGCAAATAGCCCAAATAAAGGATAAGAATTACATAAAAGAAATATATCCTGTCCGTGAAGGAAAGTTAGACGTTATTGAATCAATACCAAATATAAGAGCAGATAAAGCATGGGTGCTCAACCAAAATTTGCAGACAGAAAGATGCGGATTTTTCTCAGACGTGAATCTTGATGGAAATGTTAATCTGATTGATTTTGCTTTAGTTAAGAGCAAGAATGGATGCACCAATATAGGGGATTATAATTATAACAATGACGCTGCTTGTTTTAGGAGTGATGTGAATCGCGATGGGCAAGTTAATACAATTGACATGGCTTTGGTTAAGTCACAAGGAGGGAAACCCCTTAACGAGGGAGAGTGCTTAAGCGGAAAAGGCATAACAGTTGGAGTTCTTGATTCAGGTGTTGATTACACTCATCAGGATTTAGGAGGCTGCCAGGAAATCTTAAGATACAAAGACGCATCAAAAATCTGCCAGACTTCTCCCTGCATTGCAGACGAAACCTTAATAGGAATGAGGTATGAAAGTGAATACAGCTATCCAAACACAGTTGACTTTTGCGGAGACGGTGATCGTCCCGTGGGCCCTGTACCGCAAACTTTTGATAACTCAATAGAAAAAATAGAAGTAACCGGCTCAGGAGTCTTTGCAAAAGGACAGACAGTGAGTATAGCAGTAACAGCAAGCTGTTATTATCCAAATTCAATAATAAACCTCGTCTACAAAAACGAGCAGAGGGACTTTGAAGTTATGGATACAGGCTCATGCAGTGGCACCGGATTAAAAACATTCAACTTCCAATTAACATTGGATAATACAGACGGCTATCACATAATAAGGGCAGTTATTGACAGTGTTCTTCCTATTACAAAATGTGGAAATGCCGGTAGCGAAACTTCTGATACAGATGATATTATCTTGGAAGTAAACCGCCCGACGGTTTTGCCTGAAAAATGCACAGTTATAGGAGGTTACAGAGTAATAATTTACCCAGAAGAGCAGACTAATCTAGAAATCATGGACGACAACGGGCACGGAACCCACGTCGCATCAACCATCGCCGGAAACGGAGTGTTAAAGGGTGTTGCGCCAAAGGCAAAGATTTATGTTTTCAAGGTTTCAGCAGATGACGAAACGATATTTGAAGACGACGTTATAGAAGCAATTGACACAAGCTATGACTTGGACAAAGACGGATTTATTTATGGTATAAATCCTGAGGAAACAGATGAAGAAGACATTCTTGATATAATCAGCATGAGTTTCACAAGCGGTTATACCAGTCCTTCGGGCCCTGTTCCAAGCTCGGTTGATACCGCCTTTTCAAATGGCGTCGTTGTAGTGGCTTCTGCTGGAAACAGCGGCGCATATGATGACAGAACAATTCTTGAGCCAGGTTTATCGCGAGACGCAATAACAGTAGGAGCATCTTTTACAGAAGCGGCGGCAGAAAAAGATTTCAGCAATTGCATTGACACAAATATAGAGGTAAATGATGTCACATGTTTTAGCTCCCGAGGTCCGGTCTTATGGAGCGACGCCACAGGTTCCCATGCTTTAATGAAACCAGATATAGTTGCTCCAGGCGTATCTATTTGCGCAGCCCAATCCTCTCAAGATATAACCTGGCAAAGAAAGCTTGACGAAACCGGAATAGACACGCACTGCATTGACACAAAGCATCTTGTTAAAGATGGAACCAGCATGTCAGCGCCGCACGTCACAGGAGTAGTCGCTCTAATAAAACAAGCCCGCCCAGATTTCTCTCCGGAAGAAATTAAAATGTTGTTAAGAGCAACAGCAGTTGACACCGGCGCACCAATAAATGTTCAGGGCTACGGAAGAGTTGACGTTATGAACGCGCTAAACTTCCCCGGAATTCCTTCAATAGCAGAAATTGAAACAGGCGGTTACATAACACCAGGACAGCAGATTGATATTATCGGAACCGCATCTGGCAGAGACTTCCACTCATACACTTTGTATTACGGCTTGGGAATACAACCAACAGAATGGACGCAATTAACAACTTCAACAACTCCAGTTGAAAACGGAATTCTCTATCAGGGATTTGACACTTCTGTTTTCGGCTCAGCCCAGACATACAATTCCTTAAGATTGGTAGTTTCAAATAATGCAGGCGGAATTGTTGAAGACAGAAACGTCTTAATTCCACAAACATGCAGAACCATAACAGCCCAGGGAACAACAATCACTCTAACAGGAGACGTAACAACTGGTTCAACATGTTTTGTCATAGCAGCAAACGACGTGACAATAGATGGAAATGGCTACACAATAACAGGAGACGGTGAGGGAGGAAGTGACTACGGAGTCCTGATTCTCGAAGGAATATCGGGCACAGCAGTTAGAAACATAAACATAAAAGGTTTTGGATATGGCGTCGGAACGCATATTTTTGAAACAGCATACAACACATTAATAGAAAATTCAAATATCTCATTAAATTCTTACGGAATCGGGCTCTACTACAGCGAATCAACAGCAATCAGAGAAAACAACATAAGCAATAATTTGGATGCTTCTGTGGGAGATGGGATTATACTTCACCAAGCAAACAATAACATCATAGAAAATAATTTAATAAACTCAAACGCGCAAAAGGGAATTTACATAATATTAGACAGTTCAGGAAACACAATCCAAAATAACGAAGTTAAGTCAAACGGAGAGTATGGAATCTTCCTTAGCTACGTCTCGAATTCAAATTTCCTTAATAATAACGTCTGTGGAAACACCGAATTTGGCGGGGAAGACTTTTATTGCGTCTCTTCAGAATCAAATACAGGCGATGGCAACTCTTTCTACATAAGAAGCGGATGTGCCTGGGCAGACACAAACAAGCAAAACTGCGGAATAGCAGTTCAGGAAATAAGTTCATGTCCTTCAACTTTAGACCAGCCAAACACTCGTTATGTCATTACAAACGACTTAACCACAACTTCCTCTTGCCTGACAATATCCGCAGACGATATTGAAATTGACGGGCGAAACCCTCAGGGCGGATTCTTTACAATAACCGGCGACGGCTACTCGTCAGATTACGGCATCAAAAGCCCATTGCCAAGAACAAACATAAAAATACGCAACCTAAACATCAATAATTTCGGAAGAGGTATACAAGCGGTTTCTTTAACGAACTCCTTAATAGAAAACATAAACTCAAATAATAATATAAATGGGTACGGGATTTACATAGGAGCAACTCAAGGCACAAATACAATATTAAGAAACATAGTTGCAAACGGAAATAAATTCGGAATTTCTTTATACAACTTTGATAACGGTGTAATAGAAAACGTTCAATCAAACTCGAACTCTAACAGGGGGCTTTACCTCTACCAGTCTGGAAATAATAACTTCATAAGCAATACTTTTTGCGGCAATCCTACAGATGTTTACTGCTACAATTCAGAGGCAAATATCGACCCAGGAAATAATGCCTTAAACACAAAAACAGCTGCATGCACATGGCTTAATCCAATTCCTTGCCCTTAGTAATACTATAAAAATATCTAAATAAATCGCAGATTGTCGCGTTCTAGTTATCTTAACCTCGTAAAGAGATGTCAACACCGATGATAAATCAAATTTAGATAATTATTTCAAGTTGTTAATAAAAGACAATTTTGTCATGTCTCGTTATCTTGACTCCTAACTCCCTAACAAAAAGTTTAAATAACTATCATTCATGCAAAATTCATGGGAATAAAAAAAACACTTGCTTCAATTGCAGCTGCAGTAGTGCTCTCACTTCCGGTATCAGCAAGAGCAGCGGCAATCCCTCTATCAAATGTTTCATCTCCAAATAACCCCGCCGACACAACCGGCTTTGGTTCAGTCCCCCACTCCTACTCAATAGGTAAATACGAAGTAACAAACTCCCAATACGCAGATTTTCTAAATTCAATCGCTAAATCAGACCCATTAGAATATTTCAATTCAGGAATGCAAATCGCAAGAACCGGAGGCTCAGGCAATTTTTCTTACGCCCCAGCAGAAGGCAAAGAAAACAATCCAATAACAAACGTCTCTTGGTTTGATGCAATGGCTTTTGTAAATTGGCTTGAGCTTGGACAGCCAACCTCAACAAATCCGCACTTTGTAAGAGCAGGAGCAACTTATGATTTGACAAGTTTCTTCAATCTTCCAACATCTAGAAACCCTGACTCAAAATGGGTTCTGCCAACAGAAGATGAATGGTACAAGGCAGCATATCACAACGGAAATACAGACGCATTCTGGCTTTATCCAACCCGCTCAAGCTCAGCCCCAATCGCAGAACTTCCCCCAGGCGGAATCAATTCAGCAAACTACAACAACCTGCAAAATCAGTCAACAGAAGTTGGAGTTTATCCAGAAAGCAAAAGTTTTTATAACACATTTGACATGGCCGGCAACGCTTGGGAGATAACAGAATTTCCAGGAGTTTTAAGGGGAGGCTCGTTTGATTCGTCAGATTTCGCGCATTCAGGGAAAAGGTTCGTAATTACAAATCCATTTGAAGAGAATGATGAGTTAGGTTTCCGCGTCGCCTACATTCCCGAGCCAGCATCTCTCACAATGCTCGCATCAATGTTCCCATTTCTAAAAAGAAAAAATAATTAGATTAACGATATCACTCATTCACACTGCAGCCAATTTAGATTAATTGAAAATACAATCTGTAATAATAATCGTATCGAGTTTACATTAATTAATTTTTATGCTTAGAGGATATTTACATCCTTTGCTATAATTATCCCCCTTGAATAATCTCAAAATCACAGAAACCTGTTAAGTAAACCCAAAATGGTAACATCCTATAACAAAAGACTTTAAACTTTAACAACATATTCATTTATGCTGCAGTCATTTAGATTATTGAAACACCGACGGTAATAAGCAATCGTCTCGAGCTTAAGTTAATTATGATTTGTGATGGGCAAAATTTACATCTTGTGGTATAGTGTAGCGCAGCTTACCATTCTGTCTATGTAAATGTTACATTGTGAACTTGATTGAACAAACAGTATCTCCGCATAGGAATTTTCTTGCCTGTTTTTTCAAGGTCTCCATTAATCAGATATTACTTAAACGAACTGCTTATCGAGGATAATGAAATTATGAAACTGAAAGAATATGATTGTTAATACTCTATTTTAGCTGTTTTCAAGTCTGTGCGGAGATACTGACAAAACCGCAAACCTTTTAACCTCCCGCAAATCAAGAATTCTATGACAACACAAATAGAACTTGAAAACGTAGCAAAATATTACGAAATGGGTGAGGAGCTAGTCAAGGCAGTAGACGGCGTCTCAATAAAAATTGAAGAGGGAGATTTCGTAGCAATCATGGGCCCATCAGGTTCAGGAAAATCCACGATGATGAACTTAGTTGGCAGTTTAGATTTAGCCACAAAAGGAGACATCTTCCTCGACAACAAAGACATCGAACATTTAGACGAATCCCAGCTAGCCCAAATAAGAGGAAAAAAAATCGGTTTCATCTTCCAGTCATTCAACCTAATTCCAAATCTGACAGCCAAAGAAAATATCATGCTCCCGATGCTGTTTCAGGAAACAGAAAAAGAATTTAGAGAAGAAAAAGCAGAAGAGCTCCTGAAACTAGTTGAATTGGAAGACAGAGAAAACCACTATCCAAATCAGTTGTCAGGCGGACAGCAGCAAAGAGTTGCAATCGCGCGGGCTTTAGCAAACGACCCAGAAGTAATTTTAGCCGACGAGCCAACAGGAAACCTCGACACAAGAACCGGAGAAATAGTCCTCACCTTCCTGGAAAAACTCAACAAAAAAGGCAAAACAATTATCATGGTAACCCACGACCCAAACGTCGCGCTAAACCACGCAAGAAAAATCTACTGGCTCAAAGATGGCAGGGTAGACAAACTCACAGTAAAAGAAAAAGGCAAGTGGAAAATTACAAAGAAATAATTTCCCCAATTCAGGAATTAATATTTTATAGATATAGCCCATTCAAAATAAAAAACAAATTGTTAATATAAAATGTTAACCTTTAACCAACGTGATTTTACCGCATTACCAATTTCCCCTAGCAAATCAACCGCCAACCACTCGTGATTTTACCCTATTATCCATCTTCTTTCTCAATTTATGTTAACTATCAACTGTGGTTTACAGTATTATTTATTCCCATCAGAGAACTAAATCTTTAAATATCTTACATTTCTTACAATTAAGGAGATAAAATGCAGGAAGAAATAAGAGAAATAAGAACAGTGAAGATAACAAGAAAGGGGCAAATAAGCATTCCTTCAGCAGTCAGAGCAAGGGCTGGTTTTGAAGAAGGCGCAAAGGTTAACGTTATCGCCTACGACGACAGAGTAGAGTTGAGACCAATGAAAAAAGAAAAATTAACTGACGGGATGATGGCAATGTTGGCGAGTGAAAAAGCATTTGCGAAAAACTGGCTTTCAAAAGAGGATGAAGAAGCATGGAAAGATTTGTGAAGGGAGAAGTTGTCGTTTTCCCGTTTCCATACACAGATTTGTCAGAGACAAAGAAAAGGCCTGCTTTAGTTGTTGCGAAACTCAAAGGCGAAAATATCATTTTAGCACAAATTACAACAGTTAAAAGAGAAGACGAAGATTTGATTTCTCTTTCAAAAAAAGATTTCGCATCTGGATTTTTGAAACATGACAGTTTTGTTATGACTTCAATTATTACAACTGCCGAAAGCTCTTCTGTCTTATATAAAATTGGAAAGCTCAAGCAAGAAAAGATAGCAGAGGTTGAAAAGAAACTTTGCGAGATTCTCACAAGATAAACCAATCTCAACTCGGCATGATTTTACAGATAATTATCCTTCAATAAACATCAAATTATGTAGCCCTTTCCAAATAACTACACACCCAAAAAACTTAAATACCTGCATTTACAGAAATTTCCATGAGATTCGGTGTAAGAGAAGTTAGAATTCCGGTTCTGGAAGATGGAAAGCTAGCGTATCACCTTCCATTTGAGATAGTCGGACCATCAAGTTGGAGAGAGTTGCACGAAGTAAATTATGGTATTAATCCAGAGAACGGCTCTCTATTAAGACGACAGACATTTCCAGAAGCAATCCGTCTTGTAACATTTGCTTTGAATCATAGAAAAGACAAAAGATTTGAGCCGGTTATAGAGGCGCTTCATACCTACGGTGTTACAGCAGACACTCTTGACTTATGGACACCTCAAGGATTATATGGAGTTGACCATCCAAAAGGATTAATTGAACAGTTAGGCAAAAATGACCAAAAAAAACTGCGAAGAATTCAAAGCGAGCTCGACACGAGATTGAGCGGAGCGTCAGGAAAGAAAGTTATTACGAGTGAAGATGGGCTCGTGAGGTTTACTCATAGGGACAACATAACATACAACGAAAGCAGAAATGTTTTTGGTAGAAATTCTGGTTTAATAGTTCATGCGGGAACCGGGAAAGATGCTAGAGATTTAGCAAAAGCCTCAAAGGCATATAGATTTAAACCAGCATTCTATGGATTTGAAAAAAAAGATAAATTATTTGTTGGGGTTCCTGATGTCTACTCCTGCGGCTTCGTTGGCTGGTTGATCGTCGACGGCTACGGCTTCCACGTCGATGGCGTCAGGTGTTCGTTTGGGGTATCTGAAACCGCCGAAGGCGGCGCACCGAAAAATCGCAGGAGAAATAAAAAATGAAATCAAAAATCCTAACCCTAACACTTGCAATCCTCTTAACTCTAAACCTAGCCTCAGCCGTAATGATCAATTCAATAGACGTCCCCCAACTAGCACCCGGGCAAGAAGGGCAAATCAGAATTGAAATTGAAAATATTTTAACAGAAGACGTTCAGGACGTATCACTTTCATTGTCATTCACAAACCTCCCATTCATCCCAATCGGAACTTCCGAGCAGTCAGTTGACGAAATTCAAGAAGACGACGAAGAAAACTTTGTTTTCAGAATCAAAGCAAACTCAAACACCATTCCAAGTGACTACGAAATCCCGTACACTCTGAAATATGAAGTCAACGGGGAAGCAAAAGAAAGAAAAGGAACAATCGGCGTCAGAGTCTCAGCCCAGCCAATCCTCACATATTCAATTGACACAGAAAATCCAGTTGAAGGGCAGAAAGGCTCAGTTACGTTGAGAATAGTTAACAAAGGTTTTGCCGACGCCAAATTCTTCTCAGTCAAGGTTCTGCCAGACGGACTTACCCTCTTGTCAGAAGATGAAGTCTACATCGGCGAAGTCGCCTCAGACGATTTTGAAACCGCGGCATTCGACGTCTTATTCAACAAAGTAAACGCCGACTTAACAGCAATAGTTGAATACAAAGATTTCGACAACAAACTAGTCACAGAAACAATAAACCTTCCTGTAACCGTCTACTCAAAAGAAAAAGCCCTAGAGCTCGGAATAATCCAGCCAAACAAAGTTCCTTACTACATCGGCGGAATCGTCTTGATAATAATCCTTTTCATAATTTACCGCTCAATCAAAAAGCGACGCAGGTTAAGAAGAAGCATGCAGTCCGAGAGGAAATAAAATGCCAGAAGAAAATAGAATTTTAATAATCAGAGAATACACCAGAAAAAATCCGCCAGGAAATGTTTATGCTGGAAAAGGAAGTATACAAAATTGGAAAAGATTACTAGGAAAAGAACCAACAGCAGAAGAATATAGTCTAACTCAAATCACTACTTTCGGGGATAGCGAATGTCTTAAAATACGTCAAGAATCCAGAATATCCCATGACAATTATAAACAAAGTGTTAATGCTACCCAAAGCACATTAATTCTTGATGATGAGCGTTCAACAAGTGCACTATTGAAATTTCTTACAGAATCTCTAAAACATGCGCAACCCCGAGGAGAAAGGAAATAAAATG
>Ga0209542_10006531_pt1 | contig 22639 bp, 27 predicted proteins | sample RifCSPhighO2_01_FD_184028 | JGI IMG/M metagenome (GOLD analysis project Ga0209542, IMG submission 184028) | Soil microbial communities from Rifle, Colorado - Rifle CSP2_plank highO2_0.1 (SPAdes) (version 2) | ecosystem: Environmental > Terrestrial > Deep subsurface > Rock core/Sediment ... | reverse complement strand
GGGGTGATGAGATGCTCGGCGGTCTCTCGAAGCGATTTGGCAATCGGCTTGCGCTCAAAGTCACAGATAACCCATCAGTAAAAATATCACTGGAATTGCTTGAAAAAATAAACGGCCGTAAGTTTAAACAGGCATAGTCTCCGACCACTGCCCGGTGGTTATTGAGATCAAATAAAAGGTGACGCCTTTTATTTTGGGTACGAATAACCCCCGCCATGGAGGTGCGGGGGTTGTGTGCAATTATCTTAGTCTATTTCCTAACATCAGCGGTCAGGCCTCTTTTATACAATTGATTGTCTAAGTGTGAAGGACAACCGCCTTGCGAGAAAGAAGTGAACTGAGAAGATTGCACGTGCTCGAGCAAAGCACATAAAAGAACATTTTTGTTATGTCGGTCGCGACAGGGTAGAACGCTTCCGCACAACATTGATCTAAAGTAACAATACTCTCATCAAGGACAATGTAAAGGACACAGGTGTGGACAACAAAGGTAGCGCAGTGTCCTTTAGTCTACAAAGTATTTTTTCTGTATGTCCTTTATCTCCGCTTCCTCCGCCACATCCTTAGCCTCTTTTGCCTCCTCCCCTATGGTGCGAAGCTCTTTGTCAGGCATTTGCAGCAGTTCGCCAGCACGATTCTCAAGATACTCTGCGGTATTGCGGGCAGAGTCTTCCAATACCTCCTCCAGTAGCGCATGGAGCGTCCAACCGATGCGGGGCCCCGGCTTTTCTCCCAGCTCCATGATCTTTCGGCCGTCTATTTGGAGCATCCCTACGGATATGGGGTCGCGCATGGCCTGCTCTATCATCGCCTGGTACTTTCGCAAGCGGAACGGCTGCTCCTTGGGGCGCCCAGTCCCTATGCGGTCGCATATGCGCAGGTTTATGAGGTCCCAGATGTGTTCCTTGCCGACGTTGGCCACTATCCGGCGCACCGCCGAGAGGGTCACCTTGGCCGGATCGCTAAAAAACATGTGCCAACGCACCAACGAGGTGGCCTTATCGATTGTTTCACGTGAAAACTTGAGGTTCTCCAGTATCTTTTTGGTCATCCGGGCCCCCACAACCTCGTGGCCGTGGAAGGTCCAGTCCTTTTTTTCGTCCGACCAGCGGCGGCTCTTTGGTTTGCCGACGTCGTGAAACAGCGCGGAGAGCCGGACTATAAAACTCCAGTCTTTGTCGGCCGCATGCTGGGCCGAGCGTATGTTGTGCTCAAAAACATCAAAGCTGTGCGCCTGGTTTTGCGCAACACCGATGCCGGCCTCGAGCTCCGGGGCTATATACTTCAAAATTCCCAATTTATGGCTTAAAATAAGTGCTTTCATGGGCTGGGATGAGTTCAAAATCCGCACAAATTCGTCCCGGACGCGCTCTTTAGATATCTTTTCCAGCTGAGCGGCCGACTCCCCTATTGCCGCCTCGGTTTTAGGCTCAATGGTAAAGTCGAGCTCGGCCGCAATGCGCACGGCGCGCATAATCCGGAGCGCATCCTCGTCAAAACGCTCTTTTGGCTCCCCTACCGCGCGTATCCAACGCGTCCCTATGTCCTTTATGCCGTCATATAGGTCAAGCATTTGTCCTTTAGATGCGCTGTAGGCCAAAGCGTTGATGGTAAAGTCGCGGCGCTTGAGGTCGTCCTCTATGTTTTGACTGAATTCGACGCTGTCGGGTCTGCGGGTGTCGCTGTACTTCCCTTCTAGTCTATATGGAGTGACTTCTATCACCCGCACACTCTTGTCTGCGTCACTGTGCCCTCCCGTAGCCTCGTGCGAAGGAGGGTCGTTGACCACGCCGACCGTCCCGAACTCGTTGGTGTAGTACGTATGCTCAAAAGTGGCCTGTATTTGCTCCGGAGTGGCGTTGGTGGTCACGTCCCAGTCTTTAGGCATACGGCCAAGCAGGAGGTCGCGTACGCACCCGCCTACTATCCAGGCCTCAAAACCGGCCTTTTCCAGGCCTTCGGTGACCCGCACTACCTCCGGGGGTATTTTGCTGGGGCTTATTTGCATTGGATAATTCTAACAGATAAAGCTATGATTTAATTACGCGCTCGTGGTGAAACGGATATCACGGCTGGCTTCGAACCAGCTGTTCCAGGTTCGAGTCCTGGCGAGCGCACAAGAGTCGATGTAGTGGATAACTGAACTTCCGTTAAATCCTACATGGTACTATGTACTTGTGAGGAAAGATAAGGATTTTGCCATTGAGTTGAGGAAAGCCGGTAAAAGCTACCGCGAAATCAAGAGGGAAACCGGAGCCTCGCTTAGTACCCTTTCTTTGTGGTTTAAAGATTTTGAATGGTCCAAGGAAATAGGAAAAAGGCTTATTTTTCAACATATTTCCAATAGCACAACAAAGATATTTGAACTTAATAAAATTAGAGGAAAGAGACTCGATTCTATTTATGCATTGGGACGCGATGTTGCGGCGCGGGAGTTTGATAAACTGAAGATCAATCCCCTGTTTGTCGCCGGAGTGGTGGCGTATTGGGGAGAGGGAGACAAGTCTACGAAGCATTTATGCCGATTAGCAAATAGCGACCCGGCAATGGTTAGGCTTTTTTGGCTGTTTTTGACCAAAACATGCCACATTCCCGAAAACAAAATATCCTGCTGGCTTATACTATATCCTGATCTGGAAGAGCAAACTGTAAAAGAACAATGGAGTTTCGAGAGCGGAATTCCCGAGAAAAATTTTAGAAAGGCAGTGTTTATAAAAGGCCGTCACCCAACGAAGAGGAATAAGTATGGCATTTGCAGTATAGTAGTCCCCAGTCGATTCTTTAAAGAAAAAATGTTAATATGGCTTCGTTTGATGGCAGAAGAATTTAAAGCGGATATGGTCTAATGGTATGACAACTGGTTGCCAATCAGTTAGCGGGAGTTCGATTCTCCCTATCCGCACCAATAGCAAAAACACAGTGACACAAGCGGTAAAAGACATCCAGAGTGTGGACAGCTGTTACCCTGTAAACAAAGGGAAATTCGGCTTTTCTGTGGATAAGTATGGGGATATGTGCATTAAAGGACAAAAAAGCCTGTCTTTTATGTTACATATGTAACGTTTCACGTGAACCATGCCTAGCCCAAAGCGCAAAATAGGAGATATCGGGGAGGAGGTTGTGTGTAAATACCTAGAAACAAAGGGATTTCGGGTACTGGAGCGTAATTACCTGCGGAAGTGGGGTGAGATAGACATAGTGGCCGAAAAGGACCAATTACTTAGTTTTATCGAGGTAAAGAGTGTTTCACGTGAACCGGGGAAAGGGTATAGGCCGGAGGAGAATATGCATCCGGCAAAGCTTAAGCGGCTCCATCGGGTCATCCAAACCTACTTGCTGGACCGAAAGGTGCCGGACAGTAAGGAGTGGAGGGTCGATGTAGCTTGTGTTTACTTGGACTTTTCGACCAGAAAGGCTAAAGTAGAGATGCTAGAGAACGTAATTCTCTAATAAAGGACAGCGTAAAAGACATCACGGGGTATCGTATATCGGTAGTACGCTTGCTTTGGGAGCAAGATGGCTCAGTTCGATTCTGAGTACCCCGACAAAGGTATGGACAAGATAACACTTACAACCAAACCGTCTGCAGGTTATGAACTCATCGACTCCGGCGGGGAAGAGAAGCTGGAGCGCTTCGGCGATGTGGTTTTGTCGCGCCCGGACCCGCAGGCGTTATGGGAAAAGAAACTAGCCACTAGCCACTGGGGTTTAGCCAATGGGAAATTTGAAAGGGAAGGGAAGGATGGTAGGTGGACCGGCAAACTGCCAAAAGAGTGGCAGATTGAGTTTGGCGGCCTAAAATTTTTGATCAAACCAACTTCGTTCAAGCACACAGGGTTGTTTCCGGAACAAGAATCTAACTGGCAATGGGGGAGTGAGCTTATAAAAAACGCAGGGAGGGAAGTAAGTGTCCTGAATGTTTTTGGTTACACCGGCGGGGCGACATTGGCCGCGGCGAAAGCCGGAGCAAAAGTCACGCATGTCGATGCGAGCAAAACGGCGGTCGCGTGGGCGCGGGAGAACGCAAAACTCTCGGGACTCGAGGATAAGCCTATCCGCTGGATAACCGACGACGCGATTACTTTTTTGAAGCGCGAAATTAAAAGGGGAGTCAAGTACGATTGCGTCGTGATGGACCCGCCGGCGTTCGGTCACGGCCCGGATGGGGAAGTGTGGAAGTTTGAGGAAAACTTTTTGGAGCTGCTTAAACTGGTCGGGCAACTTTTGAGCGATAAACCGCTGTTTGTGCTGGTAAACGGCTACGCGGCGGGCTACTCGCCGCTCGCCTTTGCCTACAACTTGGAAAGTTTTGAAAAGAAGTTCGGCGGCTCCATCGAATACGGCGACTTGGCGATAGCCGAATCAAATTCCGACCGCGTATTACCTGCCGGCATCTTCGCCCGGTGGAAAGCTTAGTTGCCTTTGAGTGCGGCTTCGAGGGCGGCGGTGAGGCCGGGGGCCACGGTGGTGTTGAAGGCGGCTACTTTGGCGGCGAGGTCGCCGACGAGGAGCCCGACGATGCCGCTTTGGCCATGCGCGGCGAGGCTGTCGTCTATATGGGCGAGAGACACCGCGCGCAGGTCGCGGTTTTCGGTCGAGGCCGCTGTTGTCGAGGTCGTGATAATGCCCGCGAGCTTACCGTCGCGCAGGCGCACAACCGCCCCGCCTGATGAGCCTCCTTGTGAGACAACAGTGCCGCCGATGGAAAATAGGTCCACGTTTTTGTCGCCTTTAAAAGTGAACAGTTGTGTTACGTACGCTATCGCGGAACTGATGTAGAGATTTTTTTGCACTGTTTCGCCGCCCAAAAACCCTGCAGGATAGGCGGCCAGGAGCATCAGCTCGCCGATATCGGCATATCCGCGGTCCATCTCTATCTTGTCGAAGCTGCTTGGGAGCGCGGCAGCGGGGTCGGTGCGGCCGGTGATAAGCAAAAATGCGTAGTCGTTCTCTCCGGTGCCGGTTGCCTGCGACGATTTGAGTTGCAGGGCGTTGGCGGCTATCCATGATGGCGGCAAATACAACAGTGTTGCGGTATAGCGCTCCTGAGCGGGGGAGCCGACGCGCACGACGCAGGTTATGTTGTTGTTGATTTTGTAGTCGCGCAGGAGGAAGTACTGTCCGATGTGCGCGTTGGTCAGTATGACGCCGCGGCTGTCGACGATAACTCCGCTGCCGCTGATGCCGCTGATGCCGACGGTCGGTGTGCAAAGAACATTGACGAGCGCGGCGCGGGTCTCGTCATTTATTTGCTCTTGCGATTTGGTAGGCACAGATGAAACGGGGCTCGACAAAACCGGAGGAGAAAAAGGTCCTCGGTTCTCCTCGTCCAGCGCGTCTCTTGCAGGGCGCGCAGGCGAGGCCAGACCATTTTTCTCCTCCGGTTTTGCTACGCTAGTGGTTGCCTGTGGAGATGCCGCGGTTGTTGCTTGCGGTGAGCTTGTCGAATCCGTGGCAACCTGTTGAGCAGGCGGTGGGGCAGTGACGGATATGGTGCCGGTAAAAAACGCTCCAAGCAGGACAATGAGTCCGACCACTTTACCTATTGCCGCGAGGACAGCGTTTATAATTTCCATGTGCGGACGGCGGGAGTCGAACCCGCGCTGGCTGCTTGGAAGGCAGTCGTCATACCGTTAGACCACGTCCGCATACTGTAATACTAAACTAAATGCACGAAAAAATCCCCGTCAGGGGATTTTTCTAAACCCTAGTGGCTAATGGCTAACTCCTACCTCACCGCTTCTTTAAGCGCCTTGGCGGCCTGGAACTTAGGCACGCGCATGGAGGGGACCTGTACTGCCGCTCCCGTGCGCGGGTTGCGGGCCTGGCGCGCGGCGCGCATCTTGGTCTTAAAGATGCCTAAGCCGGCAATGGACACGTCGTTGCCCTTCTTGAGTTCGCTGACGATAGAGTCGATCATCGACTCCACGGCGCGCTCGGCGTCCGCCTTGGTGGTGCCAAGTACCGTGTGCACCTTGTCTGCGATATCTTGTTTATTCATAGTGTTATTAATAGCTTGTAATAAGAAACCCCTGTGCGGATAGTATACTACCGCCAAAAAACGTTGCAATAGAGCCAAAAGTTGAAAGAGTGTTGATAAATAAAAGAAAAGGGCCCCAGCGCGGGGCCCTGATATCAGGCTGTTTTGCGGCGAAAGCTGGCTATTGCCACGGATGCCGCTACCGACGGACCTTGCAAAGTCATGCCCTTGTATTGGTTCCAGTTTTTGAGCGCTTCTGCAACCAAGCGCGCCTGCGTGATAGGCATAGAGCCGGATGCATCGCATAAAAATGGCGGCTTATCCAAAGCATTACGCTCGACGAGCGCCAGAGACGCTTTGCGCACCGACACTGTCCTGCTTAGTTGGACGGTGTGGCTGTGGAGGCCGATTGCCGCCACTGCATCCTTGTAGTCCGGCATATCAAGGGCACATAGTGCCCGGTGATACGCCCGTTTGGACATGTCGTCGTCAGCGGAGCCGGTTGGCGGCGGCGGGTTGCACTCGCAACACACCACCCAGTAGAGTCTGCCCTGCGACGGGCACGCGCGCAGAAGTTCCTCCGCGCGCCTAATTGTCATTGTCCCGCCCGGCTGTATAGCCAGGACCATTAACGGTACCTGCACCATTAGTAACCCCCTTGGTTTCCTCGTTTACTTCCGCTCAAACCCTACGCCTCATCGCACAAAATTGCAACCGGTTTTTACAAATTTTTGTAGGTGTCTTCGTTTTTCAATCTGATGCGATCGATAACAAGTATATTATTTTCGTGTTCGTTCATCCTTTTTTATTTTGCGGAGTATCCGCAATACTTCGCCACCCGGTATACCTTTTCCTTTATTGTCGCGGTCGGCGTCAAAGATAGTGTCCCATCCGGTTTCATCTTCGGATTCGACAGGGGAGATGCGAAACAGGGGTTTTGAGCGGCGCAGTATCGTATAGGAAGAGCCGCGCTCGACTCCTTTTACATACTTGTCGAGGTTTACACGCAGTTCTTTAAGACCCACGAGTGTATTCTTAGCCATGCTCCAAGTTTATCTTTAGATTAACTTGGAGTCAAGTGCCCCTTACCGCGCAAACTCGATGGCGCGGGTTTCGCGGATGACGAGCACCTTTATTTCGCCCGGATATTTTAGTTCGTTTTCTATGCGCAGGGCGATATTGCGCGCAAGCTCGCGCGCCTGGAAGTCGCTCATGGTCTCGGGTTTTACAAACACGCGCACCTCGCGGCCGGCGGAAATGGCATACGACTTCTCCACGCCGGGGAACGAGTTGGCGATGCCCTCGATGTCGGCAAGGCGCTTGATGTACTGCTCTACCGAGTCGCGGCGGGCGCCGGGGCGCCCGCCGGAGATGGCGTCGGCAACCTGCACGATGTAAGACTCCGGTGTTTCGTACGGGTATTCCTCATGGTGCGCCTGCATGGCTTTGATAACCTCCTCCTGCACGCCGAACTTTTGCAGTATGCGTCTCCCAATCTCGACGTGTGTGCCCTGCACCTCGTGGTCGAGCGCCTTGCCGATGTCGTGCAAGAGCGCGCCGGCGCGGGCCACGGCCGGATTGGCGCCGACCTCCTCGGCTATCATGCCGGCGATGTGCGCCATTTCTACCGAGTGCTGGAGCACCGACTGCCCGTAGCTGGTGCGGAAGTGCAACCGGCCCAAAATCATCAGGAGCCGCGGGTCGAGATTGAGCACGCCGACCTCAAAGGCGGCGGCCTCGGCCTTTTCTTTAATTATTTTATTGACGTCGGCTTTTGCCTTCTCCACCATTTCCTCGATTTTGGCGGGCTGGATGCGTCCGTCGATAATCAAATTTTCGAGCGCGACGCGCGCAATGGCGCGGCGCAACGGGTCGTATGAGGAAAATACGATAGAGCCCGGCGTGTCGTCGATAATGACCTCCACGCCGGTGGCGCGCTCAAACGCTTTGATGTTTCGGCCCTCTTTGCCGATTATTTTGCCCTTAAGGTCGTCGTTGGGGATGGTGATGGCGCTCGCCATGGTGTCGGAGGCGACCGAGTTGCCCAGCCGGTGTATGGCGGTGACCAAAATATCTTTAGCCTTACGTTCCATGCGCTCGTAGCCGTCGCGCTCCAGCTTGGCGGTGCGCATCATAAAGTCCTCGCTGTTCTCGCGCTCTATCTCCAAGGTCAGCTGCTCCTTTGCCTGGTCTTTAGAAAGGCCGGCCACTTTGGCAAGCTCGTCAGCACGCTCCTTTAGCAATGCTTCGGCGCGCTCTTTTATAGTCTTAACCTCTTCGATTTTGCCTTTGACCGCCTGTATCTCCGAGTCGAGCTCGCCCTGCTTTTTGTCCAGCGCTTCCTCACGCTTAAAAACGCGCTCCTCTTGGCGCGTTACCTTCTCCTCTTTTTCCGCGACCGTCGTTTCGAGCACCGTCAAAACCCCCTTGGCTTTTTCCTGCGCCTCTTCGGTTATTTTTTTAGCTTCTTCCCTAGCGTCGAGCAATATGTGCTTGACCTCGACTTCTATCGAACCTTTACGCGCGCTGACCAGCAGCCAGCGAAATACAAAGCCTATTACTGCACCGCCCACAGCCGACAGCGCCAGCAGGGCAAACACTATTTTTAATGACATAAGTTTGGTTCATGAAATATATATTGAGAACGGTATTACAATACCACAGTTAGGGTATAGCCACTAGTAGTTAATCATTAGCCGCCCCAGTAGCATTTTGGACATTCCCAATATTCAACAGGCGTTGTTTTATTTCCTTTGTTTTCATGAATTTATGCTTTAGACCTCTCTAGCCAAAGAGTTGTGAGTGGCTTCCGATGTCTACTAGAATGAGGACTAACATGTCGTCGCGATACTCATACTCGAGCAACAGGTTACCCTTGATGTGGCACTCACGGTATTGTTGCAACTCCCCGCTCAACTGATGGTCAGCGTAGGACATGGGCAGTGATTTACCTTCGACGAGTAGCACGATAGCCTCATCAAGATTCTGCCTTATCGTAGCTTTGAACGACCCCGATTTTTTGAGTTTCCGAAATGACTTTTCAAACTGTCTGGTCCTAACGACTCTGTACATTTGGGAATTATAAACCCTTCAACGCCTCCTTGGCGCTGTAGAACCTTCCTCTCTTGAGCGCTTCCGCGACCTCCGCATCCCACTTGGCGCGGAGCGCGGCGGGATTTTTTGTAGGGGTAAAGGGCATACCCTGCTCGGTCACCACTTGATGCAGAAACATCTTTACTCCGGTGGAGAGGTCAAGTCCCATTCCGGCAAGCGCTTTACTCGCGGCCGCCTTTGTTTTTGCTTCAATCCGTATGTTTAGTGTAGTCATATGGCCAGTATATACAATGTGCGCACACTGTCAATAGCCACTAGTCGCCCTAAACCCTATTGGCGGGTGGCTAATTACTTCTTCGCCGGGACGCCTTGGTGGGCGAGGATGTCGTCGACAATGCCGTACTTTTTAGCCTCATCCGCCATCATAAAGTAGTCGCGGTCGACGTCCTTTTCTATCTTCTCAAGCGGCTGGCCGGTGGCCTTGGAGAGTATCTTATTGAGCCGCTCCCTAGTGGCGACGATGTGCTTGGCGGTAATCTCGATGTCGGTGGCCTGGCCTTGCGCCCCGCCCCACGGCTGGTGGATCATTACCTCGGCGTTCGGCAAAGCAAAACGCTTGCCTTTTTGTCCGGCGGCCAAGATAACCGCCGCCGCGGATGCCGCGATGCCGACGCATACGGTGGCTACATCGGGCTTGATGTAGTTCATCGTGTCGAGTATCGCCAAACCGGCTGTTACCGAACCGCCGGGGGAGTTGATGTAAAGCTGCACGTCTTTCTTAGGGTCTTCCGATGCCAAAAAGAGGAGTTGGGCGATAACCAGGTTGGCGGTGTGGTCCTCGATAGGTCCGGCTAGAAAGATGACCCGCTCTTTGAGCAGGCGCGAGTATATATCGAAGGCGCGTTCACCGTACGGCGTCTTTTCGATAACCATCGGCACGAGCTGGTTTTGTATATCATTTTTTTGCATGTGCACAGTATAACTTGACCAGCAGAACTTTCAAGCGTACCGTTATGCGACAGGGTAGGCGGCTTGCCTACGTTCACGCCTTAACCGAACGGAGGATGCAGTTCTTTCGTTCACGCCGTTCTGCATTCCGCAGACGGCAAACTCAGGGGTTGGTCATGTCAAATAATGGGATTGTCGGTCTGTCCGTAGCTATCGTCATGGTGGTTTACGGCATTCTGAAATTCGGGTTCGGCATCGGCTGAACCTTGAGCAGAGCATTCTCGGATGCTCAAAGGGCCCCGCTTCGGCTGGGCCCTTTCTCTTTTCCCACCAAACCATGTGTGTAACGGTCGTTACAGTTATGGTTTATGCTTTTTTGTTTTCTCCCTCCAAAAGTTTTAGGGCAAGTTCGTTTTTGAGGACGGTTTCTATGTGGATTTTGACCAGCTCGGGGTTTGCGTCGGGGAAGTGCTCCATCGCGTGCTTAATTTCCGCAGCGACCGCGGTTTCGTCGGCCTCCAACTTTTCCTCCTGCGCGATTTTATTAAGCAGGAGCTGGAGCTGTGCGCGCTTGCGCGCCTGCTCGCGGAACTCGTTGCGTACACCATCCTCGGTTTTGTTGGAATGTTTAAGATAGTCCTCAAACTTCATGCCCATGCGCGCTATGTCCTCGCGCATCTGCGACATAATCTTCTCCAGTTCGCTTTCTATAAAAATCCGCGGCACGGAGAGCGTCGATTTTTGCAGCAGAGCCTCGATAATCTTGCCGCGCCGCGCATCGCGCGCTTTGCGCGACTTTTCCTCGCCGATGCCTTTATGTATCTGCGTTTTAAGGTGCTCCAAGTTGTCAAAAGCGCCAACTGATTTTGCAAATTCATCACTCAGCTCGGGCGCTATTTCGTCTTTTTTGCGTGATTGCCTGAGGTCTTCCAGTGTTTTTGCCACCTCCTCATCGCTTGCCGGCAATGCCGGCTCGAGCGGAATCTTTTCGTACAGCTGCTTCCAGTTTTTTGGCAGAATCACTTCCGGATACACCGTGGCGCGCACCGTAAGCCCTACCGGATTGCCGGCGGCAAGTTTAGTGACCCGTATGTCCGGTCGGCCGACCGCCTCGACCTTGTGCGCTTCTATCAGCTCGATATAAAAATCTTTGACAAACAGTTCCACCGCCTCTTCCAGCACCGCCAGCTCGCCTACTTTTTTTAAAGCCATGTCGGCGGGCACTTTGCCGGGGCGGAAACCCGGGAGTTCGAGGTGTTCGGCAATATGGTGCAGCGCCTGCGCGCGGTAAGGCTCTACGGCAGAGTAGGGGACTTCGCCCACGAGCTCGACCTCCGACTCGGGGAGGTTCTTCAATACAAACGACTTTGCTGCTTCCTCAAATTTCACTTGGCGATGGTAGCACGGTTAGAGCGAATTTTGCAAAGCGTCGAGGTCTGCGTTCGAGCTTGTAGTGGCGGTTGCGTTGAGGTCGGCTTCTATATTGTTCTCGTTGTTAGCATTGTCAGCCGCTTGCTGTGCTGCCATATCTGCCGCTTGCTGCTGCGCCTGCGCGGTTGCCGCCGCTTTTTGCTCCTGCGTCTGAGTGTAGAAAAAGTATGCGCCGCCGGCCGCGAGCAGGAGCACCACTATGATGATGCCGATGACGGCGCCCAACCCACCGCCTGATTTAGGAGCCGGAGGTGGTATCGGAGGAGGTGGCGGTGGCACTGGCGCAGGAGCCGGAGGCGGGGGCGGCGCTATCGGGGCAGGCGCTGGCGGCGGTACCGGAACAACGGGCGGCGGTACAACCGGGGCCGGGGCTGCTGGTACAATCGGCTGGGGTGTTTGTGGAGGCATGATTTTTTAAATTATTGAGTAATGTTTGCGGTTTTTAAAGAGTCCAATGTCTGTTTAAGTGCGTCTTTGGCGGCGCGGATAGCGTCTTCGGCGGCTTTGACCGCCGCGCGAACCTTCGGCATTTCTGTTTTTGGGGTTGCGCTGGAAAGCGCCGCGGTCATCGCCGCACCGACGGCAGTTACCTTGTCTTGTGCGGCAGCTATGTCCGCGCGCGCCGTCGTAAGCAGCGCGATTGATGCGTCCATGTTTGTGCCGCCGGCCTGCCGCTCGGTAATGCGCGCATCGACACGGGTCGCTATCTCACTCAATTGCTCTATGTGTTTTGTCAGGTTGTCGACTATGTTACCTACGCTCCGTTGCACCGCCTCGCCGAACTTTTCCTTGGCTTTTTCCTTTGCGGCTTCGATTTTTGTTCTTACCTCTGCTCTCTTTTGTTCAATTTGTACGCGCCCGTCATCGCGCATCTTCTGGCGCACCTCCGGAGTGGAGCTCGCAAGGCGTGCTTTTATGTCATCTCTTTTGACGCCGACAAAGTCTCTGGCTTCTGTTTTTATATTTTTTATATCCGCGCGCGTACTCGACGCGTTATCGCGTATGTTTTTAAGAATCTGCCCGGGAGCCGGCAAGATTTTAAGCACCGGCGGCTTCGGTCTGTCAGTTTGAGGTTTGGCCGCGGAAGCGGGGCTTACCTGGTCAGCCTCTTCGGCCAGCACAAAAGCGGGAGCTAATAAAAGCGCGGCGGTTAACGCAATATAGCGGAGGTTTTTCATACCTCCATTTTACACCCCTTTTTTATTTTGCAAACTTTTGCTTGTACAACTCTACCGACTTTTTGATTGCCGCAATCGCCTCCGCTTTGCCTTTGATTGACGTTATTTCCACCGGAGCCGGCTTCCCCTTCAGAACTTTGTATGTTTCGAGGAAGTGCTGGAACTCTTTGAGCGTGTGCTTGTTTATGTCGCCGAGGTCCTGCACATCCTCCCAGCGCTTGTCCTCGGTCGGGACCGCGATGATTTTATAATCGGATTCGCCCGAGTCTATCATCTCCATAACCGCAACCGGCCGCACCTGCACCAAAATACCGGTCTGGAGCGGAAAGGTCGTCAGGACAATAACGTCGAGCGCGTCGTTGTCCTCCCACAATGTTTGCGGAACAAAGCCGTAGTCGTAGGGGAACGGAGCGGTAGAGTAGTTGGCGCGGTCCAGTTTGATAAGACCGGTTGCTTTGTCTATTTCGTATTTATTGTTCGAGCCCTTCGGGATTTCGATAATAACGTTGACTTCGTTCGGGGCGTCATCGCCCAAAGGTATATCGTGCCACAAGTTCATATCTCTATTTTATATTAGTTTTTACTCTGCGGCGATGGGCGGAGGGGCGACAGGGGCCGGGGCGTCTTTGCCCTCGACCTCATCGACCGGCTTGCCGCCGACCGACTGGATGTCGATGCGCCAGCCGGTAAGCTTGGCAGCCAAGCGCACGTTCTGGCCGCCGCGGCCTATAGCAAGGCTCTGCTGGTCTTCGGCCACCTTGATGGTTGCTTTATGCTCCTCCTCGTCGAGCTCGACGCCCAGCACGCGTGCCGGCGAGAGAGCCTCCTCGATAAAGGTCTTCGGGTTTTCGTTCCACTCGATAAGGTCTATCTTTTCGCCGCCGAGCTCCGAGGTGACGGTGCTGACGCGTACGCCGCGCTGGCCGACCAAAGAGCCGACCGGGTCGACATGCGGGTCGGTCGAAGCGACCGCCACTTTTGAGCGGCTGCCGGCCTCGCGCGCGATTGATTTAAACACAATGGTCTTGGCGGCGGCCTCCGGCGCTTCCATCTCGAACAGTTTGACCAAAAATTCCGGCTTGGCGCGCGAGAGGCGCAGATAGATGCCGCGCGGCGACTCCTCTACTTGGTACAAGAGCCCGCGGATGCGCTCGCCTTGGCGGTAACGCTCGCCGGGGATCTGCTCCTCGTACGGCAAAATGCCGGTGGCGCGGCCGAGGTCGACATAAATATTGCCGCGCTCCATGCGCTGGACCGTGCCGCTTATTATTTCGCCCTGGCGCGCGCCGTACTCGGCCACGACGGACACCTTTTCCGCCTCGCGGATTTTTTGGATGATGACCTGCTTGGCGGTCTGCGCGGCGATGCGGCCGTAGCGCTCCTCGGCCTCGAGCGGGAAGACAAGCTCGTCGCCGACCGCGGCATCGCGCTTGATAAACTTGGCGTCCTCTATTTTTATATGCTGTTCCTCATTGTAGTAGGGCAGGGGCGCGATTGGGTTGCCCTCCTCGTCGAGCTTGGGCTCATTGTTCTCGTTGTCTGTTGTATTTATCGTACTGGTCGCTTCGTCCTCGAAGCGCACAGTCGAATCGTCGACCACAGTTTTTACCTGATGGAACTCGGTCGTGCCGGCGTTAAGGTCGATGCGCGCGCGGATAATTTGTCCTTTTTTGGCGTACTCTTTTTTGTACGCGGTTGACATCGCGGCCTCGATAGCCTCGATAACTTTGGCGCGCGGTATGCCGCGCTCCTCCTCGAGCTCGGTAAGCACGCTGTTCATTACTTTGAGGTCAAACATAGTATTTTTATTATTTAGCCCCGACGCCCCGGTCGGGGAGCCGACCCTGGCGTCGGCTTAAAATCTGGAAACAAAAAAACCACCCACTCGGGGCAGTTACCAGACTCTCCAAGAGTACTCCTACATATATATACTGTCAAGCGTATATGCTCCACCCATCACTTGCGCTTCAGAATAAAGTAGCTATAATAGCTACTATGGCTACTAATGTAAAAATGAAAAGAGGACCGACCCGCGTTGCGGCAAAGGAGGCCAAGAACCGCTTTGGCGAGCTTCTGGAGGCGGCACAGCGCCATACTATTATCATTACTAAAAACAATCGCGATGTGGTGGAGATGCGCCGCGTCAATGACAAAACCCGTTTTGAAGAGGTGGAGGACCAGATTTGGCTTGAGCGCGCGATTAAGGCAGACAAGACCGGAAAATATTTGACCGCTAAACAATCAGCTGCAGCGCTAAAGCGCATTTTACGTCATGCTGACGCTTAGGCTTGAACATCAAGCTGATAAGTTTCTTGCAAAGCTTCCGCCAAAACAGGCAGGACAGATAGGTCGCAAACTAGAAGGACTTCTTACTAACCCCTTCCCATCAGATTCCAAACAGCTAAAGGGTAGTAGTTATCGAGGTACTGATATTGGTGAGTATAGAATAATTTACAGAATTGAAGGAAATATCTTTCGCGTACCGCTCATCGGCAAGCGGAATGACGATGAGGTGTACCGCAAACTCAAAAGAATGGAGTAGAATAGAAGCAATGGAACCAAGCATCGGGTGGTTTAAACGCGAGACGATGAGCGACGACGAGCGCCGGCACGCTTTGGCGCACGAGCTCGGGCTCCCGTTTGTGCAATTGGACCGCGACTCTATTTCGCTTGAGGCGATGGTGCTGGTGCCGGAGTCTGTGGCACGCGAGCACAATATCGTTGCGTACAGCCTTGCCGAGGGGTCTTTGCAGGTGGCGCTTTTGGATGTCGCCGACCTGGGTGAGCTGGAATTTTTACGCTCGCGCTACCGCCTGCTCCCGCGGCTTACGAGCCGCGAGTCGATGACCCGCGGCCTTTTGCACTACCAGCGCCATCTGGCGGCCACGTACGGCGCCGCGCTCGGGCAGACGCAGTCGCCGCAGTTGCTCGACACGCTTCTGCGCCATGCTCTGCACAGCTGCGCGACCGATATCCATCTGCAAAACACGCAGGAGGGCCTCTTGGTGCGCTACCGGATAAACAGCTCGCTCAAAAACGCGATGACGCTCCCGCCGGCGGCAGGTAAAAATGTGATAACAAAACTCCGGTCGCTCTCCGGCGTGCCCGCCGGGAGCCTGCCGCGCGAGGGCGCTCTGCGCGTCGACCTCGGAAACGGCGAGGACCTCTCCGTGCGCGTGTCATCGGTGCCGATAATTAATGGAGAAAAGCTGGTGCTCCATCTGGCGAGGGAAAAAGCGCGCCGCGGGCACACGCTCGAAAGTCTCGGGCTGCACGGCGAGGCGCTCGAGGCGGTGCACAAAACACTTTTGAAGCGCCGCGGCCTCGTGGTTGTAAGCGGCGCGCATGGCAGCGGCCCTTCGGCTACGCTCAGGACAGGCACATCCACGCTCCTGTATACGCTCCTCGACCTATTAAACGTGCCTGAAATTTCGATAGCGACCGTAGAAAATCGTGTTGAGTACCATCTCCCGCGCGTCGCGCAGACAGACATAGAGGCAGCCGGCGTCACCAAGGCCGCCGCTCTGCGCGCCGCGCTCAAACAAGACTGCGACGTGGTGATGATAAGCAGTGTTGAGGACACGGAGGTGGCGCAGGTCGCCGCCGCCGCGGCGGCTCGCGGAGTGTTGGTACTCGCCGGCATAGAAGATGCGGAGATTTTTCCTGCGCCGGACCTTTTTATACAAACGGCGCTGGTGCGCAGGCTCGGCGGCAAGCAAATCGCCGACAAGCACAAGCTCACCCGCGCGCAGGCCGACGGACTGGAGGAGTTTGCCGACTTTGCCAACGTACTTAGTGCGTTAAAAGAGGAGGGGAAGGTAGGTAAAGACACTCAGTGGAAGGAAATACAGTTCGGCAGACCCACTCCGAACTCGGAACATCCCAACGGATACCTGCCCGCCGGCAAGGCAGGCAGCGGATTTGTCGGCATACAAGAGGTGGTGCGGGAGGGGAGGCTCGCCGGCCTCAATTTGATAGAAGACGCAATCTTTAAAGCGGCAATTGGACTGACCAGTATCGAGGAGGTCAAAAAACTCTTAGTTTAAGCCGTATTTTGGCTACATAGACAACACCCCTTGACAAATGTCAAGCAAGGGTGTATACTGTCTGCAGAGCATTGAGAGCTAGGAAATAGGTGCTGAAGCGCTTCTTTAGAGGAGAAGCAAAACGGTTAAGAAATGATTTTCTCCTCGAGGAAGCCAATTCTTAGCCGTTTTCTTTTTGCAACCGGTCTCTGACAATTAAATAGGTGATCAGGAGATAACAAACTGTTGTTCCTCGTCGCCGGACTAACTTGTAGACACCTGGTGTCTACAGATTGGTACGGTACGAGGGGCCGCAATTCAAAACGAATTAGCGGAGAGCCCTAATGGTTGTTACCGCATCCCGCGGTGCAGCCCAAACACAAAGGAGACAGTCATGTACATCGATAATCGTCCTACTTCATTCTTCGCAAATATCACCCGAGTCCGGGCAGAGTTGCAAGAGGGAAATCAGGAGTTAGTTTACTGGTTTCAACAGCAGGTAGAAACTGCACGCAAGCAGTTGGCGGCAAAATACGTCAGCTACGATTCGGCGGTCAATCTTTTCCGCGCGCCGGGAGGAGTCAAGACAAAGCGCCGCGGCCGGGACGGGACCTATTACCTCCCCCGGTCCAACGATGCAGTCGACGCTAGTATCGGATGGCGGGCGTTGAACACGTCCGACTCGGCTGATTTGCTCGAGGCGCTCGCACGCCTCAAGTTCGGTGCACACAAGTGCACAGGAGCGGCCGAAGCGCCGTACATCGGCCAAAGGCACTTTGAGGCATTGGTTGCCTCGGAGGCCGCTCACAAGTTTGGTATCTGATCTTTAGTTGGTTGCAAGACCTAAAACTTGCCGTCTGCCCGAACGAATCTCGGGCACCCTTTCAAGCTCTTAATTAAACGATTGAGATTTTGAAAGGGAACCATACCGGTTTCCAGTTCCGCATGGTGCGGACAAACAACGGGGGTTTACATGTGTGGCATCAATTCGACTTGTTCAAACGCGGCAGTCGCGGTGCGTGCTGATGGAAAGCCGACGGCAATAATTTCTTGGGACGGCGTTCGCTATCTCAGCACGCCGCGGCGCAAGATGACCGATGACGATATCCTGGCTCGCGCGCTCTACTTGGCCAATCACGGCCAACGCGAGGTTGGCGAGGAGCTACTCGACCTGTACTGTGCGGGTCAAAACGTGTCGCAGTAAAAACAGCACCGGGGTGTCGAGCGAGCTTGCTCGCCGACACCCCCTGTCTTCCTCCCCTGACTATGATGGTCGGAGGAGAAAATACAGGGTTTAACCAAGGAGGAAGTCATGACTCGTAAGCATGTGCGACTGATGTTCGAACAGAGCGGCTACACAGTCGCTCACAGTGTCCTCGTCGCGCGCAAGGCGCGGCAGGAGTTCTTCACGCAGCTTAACCAGCTCCGTGCGGACAAGATTCGCAAGGACGCAGCTGCAGTTGCTGCATCATTCGAGTGTCCGCCGATGCCGGAGCCGTATGAATTCATGCAGGCACTCGGTTAAGCAGATCGACAGTAGTTTAATCCGGTGCGATGTTAGACCATCGCACCCTGTCTTCCTCCCGCAACCATGACGGTTGTTGGAGCGAAATGCAGGGTCTCACACAAAAAGGGAAGAAGTCATGCTGAAAAATTTCGGACTCGGAATTCTACTCGGGCTCGCAGCCTGGGTACTCGGCGCACTCGATGTAAAAGCGCAGACGCAATCGCTATCGTCGCTTCTCAACGAACCTTCCGTATCAAATCTGAGGGTCTGGGAAGATCAGGCGACTAAGTGTAAATACATCGCCTCGGTCACTTCTTCCGGGTGGTACGTTATCGGGGCTCCGCGTCTCCGCGCGGACGGCAAGCCCGACTGCCCCGATGTCGACAAGAAGTAGTTCCCACGGCTCTTGAGGGGTTGCCGTAAAACCCCTCTGCTATAAAGCCGCTAAACGGCTGTGAGTACCTCTAATACTCGCAGCCGCTTGGCGGTTTTTTGTATATACAGACAATGGTATAGTTTCGGAGTATGAAGAAACGCCTCGTTATCGCCAACTGGAAGATGTATATAGAGTCTCCCGAGGAGGCTAAGAAGTTTATTTCGATACTCAAACGCAAAGCGGCCTCATATGAGGGAGCCGACGCGTGGGTAGCGCCGCCGTTTACGATATTACCCGCCCTCAAGGGCATGAAGCTCGGCGGACAGGCTGTTTCTGCAAACACCGGCGCGCATACCGGCGAGGTTTCGGCGGATATGCTCAAAGAGGCGGGCGCGTCATTTGTGCTTGTCGGCCACTCCGAGCGCCGCGCCGCCGGTGATACCAACGAGGATGCGCACGCGCAGCTCGCAGCCGCCGCGAACGCGGGGCTTGCTCCTGTTTTATGTGTGGGGGAACAGGAACGTACGCCGGATGGAGCGCATTTTAATTTTATACAAGAGCAACTCATTGCGGCTTTGCGCGGAGCGCAGTCGCTCGCTTCAAAACTGGTTGTCGCGTATGAGCCACTGTGGGCGATAGGGAAGACTGCCCATGACGCCATGCAACCGGGCGAGGTTGAGGAGACGGTAATCTTTATCCGCAAGACATTGGCCGACATTTTGGGACGCAAGGATGCGCTTAAGGTGCCGATATTGTACGGCGGCTCGGTCGAGCCGGAGAACGCCGCAAAACTTATTGCCGATGGCGGCGTCAACGGGTTTTTGGTCGGGCACGCGAGCGCGGACATTGATTCGTTTGTTGAGATTTTGAAAGCATGCCGAAAATAGAAACTTCGTTTATATTTTCTGCGCTCGCTCGGACACAAAAATAAATTTTTATGTCTCTCACTCCCTTGAAAATAAAATCTGTAAAAGACGCCGACGTATCAGGTAAGCGCGTGTTGATGCGCGTCGATTTTAACGTGCCTATTAAAGACGGCGCTGTGCAGGATGATCTGCGTATACGCACAACTTTGCCGACGCTGGAACTTTTGCACAAAAACGGCGCCGCAAAAATAATTTTAATCGCGCATCTCGGCCGCCCCGACGGCAAGGTTGTAGAGTCGCTCAAACTCGCCCCGGTAGAAAAAAGGGTGCGCGAGCTTACGCAGGTGCCGTTCGAAATGCACGAGAATCTGCGCTTTGACCCGCGCGAGGAGAGTAATGACGAGGCGTTTGCAAAAGAACTGGCAAGTCTTGGAGGTGTTTTTATAAACGAGGCGTTTGCCGACTCGCATCGCGCTCACGCGTCTATCGTCGGTATTCCAAAGTTTTTACCGGGCTTTATGGGCTTGCGGTTCGAGGAGGAGGTGCGCCGGCTCTCGCTAGCGCTCACGCCGCCCAAGGGCGCGCTTGCCATGATAGGCGGCGTAAAATTTGAGACAAAAGTTCCGGTGATAAAAAAACTGCTCGGCTTGTACGCGGAAGTTCTTCTCGGCGGCGCTTTGGCCAACGATGTCATCAAGGCGCGCGGTCTGCCGTTTGGCGTTTCGCTGGTGTCGGACACTCCGGTGCCGGAAGATATAGCCTCCAACGAGCGCTTGCTCATTCCGGAAGACGCGATATTTGCGGAGTCGGGGAGCAATGCCGAGCGTTCCGGCTTTGTGGTTGATATCCGCGCCAACGAGAGCGTCATCGACATAGGTCCGGCGACCTCCAAGCGGTGGGCGGAAAAGATTTCGAAAGCGCCGTTTGTATTGTGGAACGGCCCCATGGGTATTTATGAGCAGGGCTACCGCGACGGCACCGATGTTTTGGCTGCGGAGTTGGTGCGCAGCGGCGTGCCGGCGGTGGTCGGCGGCGGCGACACGGCGGCGGCGGTAAGCAAGTTTTCTTTTAATCCCGAAAAAGTGTTCGTTTCGACCGGCGGGGGAGCGATGCTCCAATTTTTAGCCGACGGCACCCTACCGGCAATAGAAGCGTTGAAACAGAGCTCCAACTAGTGGGAGAAGAAGGCTTCGGTGTAGATATTTTCTTCAGGCACTCCGGCAGCTCGGAGGTCGCGCCAGAGGTCGCGCACGAAGGGTATCGAGCCGCAGAGTAAAAATTCGGCAGGCTGTTCGCCGCCGAGCGACCCCAAAATTATTTTTGCGTTTATTCTGCCGTTTATAACAGGCGGGCCTGCCTTTTCCCGTGTCAAAAAGTTAAATATTTTTATATTTTTATTATCTTCCCCCAGCTCATCGAGCGTTTTTTTAAAAATAATGTCCTGCGCGGTGCGGTTGCTGTAAAAAAGCGCCACGCTCCGGCGCGGAGTCTCGCGCACGGCCTCAATAAGCATACTGCGCATCGGCGCTATGCCGATGCCGCCGCACACCAGCGCCAACGTACTGGTGCGCGACTCGCTAAAAAAGTATCCGTACGGCAGAGAGCCTTCCAGTTCGTCGCCCTGCTTGCGCGAACACAGGTAGTGCGAAAACTTGCCCATGTCTTTTACCGTAATGCTGAGCGTTTTTTCGTGCGGAGCGCTTGAGATGCTGTATGCTTTGCCCTCCGGCGTGCCAAGCTCAGGCGCGTACACGGTTATAAACTGTCCCGGCACGTACTTTGGGATAGAACCGTTGGCCAAAGAAAGCCGCAGTGTAGAGACACCTGGTGTTTCGGAAATAATTTCGCGCACGATATAGCGCGTGTTAAGCTCTTGCGACATTTTTTTCTTCGTAATCTTGTATTGCTTCGCGCAAAGCGAGGTGGCCGAGCACCGAGCAATGATACTTGCGGTCGGGCAGGCCGCCGAGCCGCTCGATAATCGCCTCCGGCGTCATCCGCTTTGCGCGGGCGAGCGTCATGCCGCCGTCCTCGGTCGCCATAAGCGACATCATCGAGGTCGAGGCTATGGCCGACGCGCAGCCGAAGGTGCGCCACTTGCACTCGCTGATGCGCCCGTCCGCAATATTGATCCACACCGCCATCATGTCGCCGCACGCCGGGCTCCCGACAACGCCGACGCCGTCCGCTTCGTAATTTTTTTCGTCAAGCAAGATATTGCGCGGATGAAAGAAGTGGTCCTTTACCGTATCGCTGTACAGCCAGTTGGTCCCGTCGGCGCATAGTTGGTCGGTAGTGTTCATATAGTTGCGGTGAGTGCCGAAAGTCGTGTCAGTCGTTCGACAATGCCGGGGAATATGGATAGCGCATACTCGAGCTCCTCTTGTGTGGTGTGCCTCCCCAGCGTAAACCGGATACTGCCGTGCGCAAGCTCCGCATTTTGCCCCAGTGCCAACAGCACGTGCGATGGCTGCAGGTCGTATGCCGAGCATGCCGAGCCGGTCGACGCTTCGATGCGGTGCTTATCGAGCATCAGTAGTATCGATTCGCCCTCTATATATGGTATCGACACGTGTATGTTGTTCGGAAGGCGCTCCGTAGGATGGCCGTTGAGCATCGCGTGCGGAATTTTTATCAGCAGGCGGTCGATAAAAAAGTCGCGCAATGCGGTTAGGCGCGCGGACTCTTGCGCGCGCAGACGTTCCGCTTTGGCAAGAGCCGATGCAAAGCCGACAATAAGCGGCACGCTCTCCGTGCCGGCGCGCAGATGCTGTTCTTGCTCGCCGCCGACAATGAGCGGCACCAACTGCACTCCTTTTTTCTTATATAAAACTCCAACGCCGCGCGGCCCGTATATTTTTGAGCCGTTGAGAGTCATCAGGTCGACGCCGAGCTGTGCAACATTGAGCGTCAAAAACCCCGCCGCTTGGCACGCGTCAGTGTGCAGGAGCGGAAACGGGCTTCCGGCACGGAGAGCGCGCAGAGCGTCAAACAGTTTTTGTATAGGCTCGATTGTTCCTATCTCGTTATTCGCGTACATCACCGACACCAGCACCGTTTTGCCGGTGACAAGCTTTAGGCACGCATCGACGTCGATGGTTCCGCGCGCATTGACCGGCAGTATGCTCACTTCGAACCCTTCTTTTTTAAGTTGCTCGGCGGATTCCAGAACCGCCTTGTGCTCGATTGCGGAAATAATAATGTGATTGCCGTGCGCGCCTGCCTTGCCGGCAGGCAGGCGGGCCGCGCGCGCGGCGCCGAGTATAGCGGCGTT
>Ga0209542_10006529_pt1 | contig 22642 bp, 18 predicted proteins | sample RifCSPhighO2_01_FD_184028 | JGI IMG/M metagenome (GOLD analysis project Ga0209542, IMG submission 184028) | Soil microbial communities from Rifle, Colorado - Rifle CSP2_plank highO2_0.1 (SPAdes) (version 2) | ecosystem: Environmental > Terrestrial > Deep subsurface > Rock core/Sediment ... | reverse complement strand
GGGAGAGCCGACGCTGCGGCTTTCCGCGCTGCGCATCATCGCGAAAACGCTCGAGCCTTTGCCGGAGAAATGGCACGGCCTCCAGGACGTCGAGCAGCGTTTCCGGAAGCGCTATCTTGATCTGATCGTCAATGAAGAGTCGCGCGCGATCGCGCTCATGCGCATCCGCCTGACGCAGGCAATGCGCGGATTTTTTGACGCGCGGGGATTTCTCGAAGTGGAGACGCCCATGTTGCAGCCGCTGGCGGGAGGGGCGACGGCGCGCCCATTTGTCACGCATCACCATGCGCTCGATGCCGACTATTTTCTGCGCATCGCTCCCGAGCTTTACCTCAAGCGCCTGATCGTGGGAGGATTCGAAAAAGTATATGAGATCGGCCGCTGTTTCCGCAACGAAGGCGTTGATCGCGCACACAATCCCGAATTCACCATGATGGAATTTTATTGGGCGTATGCAGACTATGAAGATCTCATGAAACTGACGGAAGAGCTGATAGGCGCCCTGCTCAACGACGTGAAAGGCTCGACCGCACTCATAATTGAAGGCAAAAAAATACATTGCGCGCCGCCGTTTCCGCGGCTGACATTTCAAGACGCGCTCGAGGGGCGCGCAGGCATTACCGGCGCGTTTACAATGGATGCGCGCGCGCTCGCCGCGGTCGCCGAAGAAAAAGGCATTGCCGTCGAAAATGGGTGGGGGAGGGGAAGGCTGTTTGACGAGCTGTGGAAACATCTGGTGCGTCCGACCGTCATTGCGCCGACATTCCTGATTGATCATCCCATCGAACTCTCACCTCTTGCGAAAAGAAAAAAAGACCGCCCTGAACTCGTGGAGCGTTTTCAGCTCATCATGAACGGTTTCGAAATAGCCAATGCGTTTTCAGAACTCAACGACCCGATTGACCAGGAGGAACGGTTTCGCGCGCAGGAGCAAGCGCGCGACACAGGAGACGATGAGGCACAGCGCTACGATGAGGATTTTGTCACGGCACTCAAACACGGCATGCCGCCCACGGCAGGGTGGGGGATGGGCATTGACCGTCTCGCCTCGCTCTTTGCAGGCGTGCAAAACCTGAAAGAAGTCATTCTGTTTCCAACCCTGCGTCCGATACACCCCCCTTTACATTCCCCCCTTTCTAGGGGGGAAACCGCCGGTGTCCCTCCCCCCAGTAAGGGGGAGGATCGAGGTGGGGATGTTTCGTTTTCGCGCGACAAAGCATTGGCACTTCTCCGCCAGCACGTAAAAAACGAAAACCTAATCAAACATATGTTCGCCGTGGAAGCGGTCATGCGCACGCTCGCGGAAAAATTCAGCGGCAATCCGGAACAGTGGGGACTCGCGGGGCTCCTCCATGACATGGATTGGGAAGAGACGGAAGAAGATATGGCCGCACATTCCCTGCGCGCGGCTGAATACATGACCGAGGCGGGAATCGATCCGGCTGTCGTCCGCGCAGTCAAGGTGCACAATCATCTGCACAACTTTCTATTGGAAAACATAATGGAAAAGTCGCTCTTCTGCGCGGAAGAGCTTACCGGCCTTATTACCGCCTGCGCGCTGGTCACGCCGCACAAAAAGCTGCAGGACGTGAAAGTATCGTCGGTACTCAAGAAATTCAAGCAGCCGAGCTTTGCGAAAGGCGTGGATAGAGAGATTATTCTGCAATCTGAAACGCTTCTGGGAATGACACTAAAGGAGCTGATTGAGCTGGAGTTGAATGCAATGAGAGGCATAGCCGACACGATAGGTCTATAATATTATACGACTCATTTTATGCTAGACATACATTTCATCCGCGAGCACCCCGACATCATACGAGAAAACAACGCGCGCAGAGGGTGTACGGTTGATGTTGATGAAATCTTGAAGCGCGACCAAACTCATCGAACGCTCATCACAAAGATTGACGAGCTGCGCGCCGCCCGCAACAAGGCTGCCGAGGCGGGGAAGCCCTCGGAAGAAGAAATCAAACAGTTGCGCGCGCACGGCGATGAACTGAAGCGTTTGGAAGAACAGCAAAACGAAAATCAAGAAAAGCTCAATGAACTCCTCTCCTGGCTCCCCAACCTCTTTGCCCCGGAGGTGCCGCACGGCAAAAACGACACGGACAACGTGGAAATTAAGAGAGGGGGCACGATTCCTGCATTTGATTTCACCCCGAAAGATCATCAAACCCTCGGCGAGGAGCTCGATATTATCGACGTCGCGCGCGCGGTGAAAGTGGCGGGAACGCGGTTTTATTATCTCAAGAACGACGGCGTACTGCTTCGTTTGGCGCTCATTCAATACGGACTCAAAGTATTGATGGAAAAAGGATTTTCCCCGTTCTTCACGCCGCATCTAGCGCGCACGCGCACGCTTTTCGGCACCGGATACTTGCCGTTTTTTAAAGATGACATCTGGCGTGTCGGCGGCGAGAAGAGCGATCTCTCGCTCATCGGTACCTCCGAGCAAACCCTGGTGGGCTATCATCAGGATGAAATACTTGATGCCGCAGTCTTGCCGCTCAAATATGCAGGCCTCTCGTCCTGTTTTCGCACCGAAGCGGGCTCGTACGGCAAAGACACCAAAGGCATTCTGCGGGTGCATGAGTTTTACAAACTCGAGCAGATTATTTTTTGCCTTCCGGAAGAATCGGAAAAGTGGCACGAGTTTGCATTGGCCATTGAAGAACGCTTTTGCCAAGAGTTGGGATTACCGTACCGCGTCGTACTGGTCTGTGACGGCGATTGCGGCGCGCCAGGATACAAAAAATATGATATAGAAGTTTGGTTTCCGGCACAGGACACATATCGCGAGGCAACCTCTAATACCAATTTAACCGATTTCCAAACGCGCCGCTTGAATACCCGCGTGAAATACCAGGGAAAGGCTGTCTATCCTCATACGATCTCTGCAACCGGACTCACCGACCGGTTCCTCATCGCCATTTTGGAAAATAACCAACGGGCAGACGGAAGCGTAGCAATTCCAGAGCCTCTACAACCGTACCTGCAGGGAAGGGAAGAGATCAGGAAACGCACATGATGACGCAAAAAAAACTCAAGGTAGCCGTTCTCTTCGGCGGACGATCAGGCGAACATGAAGTCTCGCTGGTGTCGGCCGCCTCCGTCATTGGCGCGCTGGATAAATCGAAATATGAGATCATACCCGTCGGCATTACAAAAGAAGGACGCTGGATCGCCTCCTTTGATGCCATGCAGCTGCTGAAGTCAGGCGATATTCCGCCTGCGCTCAAATCGCTCATGCCGCCCGACCCGACGCATCCGGAAATCATTACAATAGGGGAGAGGGACGGGCACTACGCGCTTACCGCGACGCAACAGATTGACGTGGTCTTTCCCGTGCTGCACGGCACGTTCGGCGAAGACGGTACGGTACAGGGGCTTCTTGAGCTTGCCGGCGTCCCGTATGTAGGCCCTGGCGTGCTGGGCTCTGCGGTAGGCATGGATAAAGTAGTGCAAAAGGAACTCTTTCGACAGGCAGGGCTGTGTACCCCCCAATCTATTACCGTGCATTATCCGGAGGAACAGGGATGGGATAGTGTTATACGACACATCGAACACTCTCTTCCGTATCCGCTTTTTGTGAAGCCTGCAAATCTCGGCTCCAGCGTCGGCATATCCAAAGTCCGCTCTCAACGCGAGCTGCTGCCCGCATTAAAATCTGCGCGGGAATACGATGTGAAAATCATCGTCGAGGAGGCGGTCGCGTCGCCGCGGGAAATCGAAGTATCCGTATTGGGATATAAAAAAATCGAAGCCTCGGTGCCCGGAGAAATCGTACCGTCCAATGAATTTTATGACTACAGCGCCAAATACGTTGACGGAAAATCAAAATCCCTCATACCCGCCCAATTGCCGCCCGCACTTGCCGCACAGGCCCGCAACAATGCCATAACCGCATTCCAGGCAATTGACGGCTGGGGCATGGCGCGATGCGATTTCCTGCTGGATCCAAACGGAAAACTCTCTATCAATGAAATTAATACTATTCCGGGCTTTACCTCCATCAGCATGTACCCGAAACTGTGGGAGGCATCCGGCATATCGTATGCCGGACTCCTTGATCGGCTCATTCGCATCGCGATCGAACGGCATGCTGATCAGCGCGCGTTGAAGCGCACCTTTGAAACTGACACGTGGTATAAATGAGAAGTTGGATGGCAGACGGTACCCGCGTATGGCATTTTTTAATCTCCGCACGGTACAGGCCCGCGAACCCGCGCGGCACAAAAAAAGGGATTACTATAAGCCCGGATACCGCAATCCGCTGCATACGGACGAACGCGATGCTGCAGCGCCGAAGATTGCCGGCAGATTGGCGCTGTTCGCAGCCATGTGTGCGGGGTTTATCGCGGTACTCTATTGGATTCTGTTTTCAGGCTCATTCAGCGTGCGCAGTATTGACGTCGAAGGGGCCGGACGCACTTCCGCTGACGACATCAAGCGCGTGGCCGAATCGGCGCTTCACCGTCGCCGTTTCCTCATTCTCAATCAGCAACAAAGCCTGTTTGCGGTAGACAGCATGCGAGTGCGCGCGCAGCTCGTAGACGCGTTCGCGCTCGTGCATGCCACGGTAACGCCGCAGCTGCCTCATACGCTGCGTATTTCGATACAAGAGCGAACCCCTGTATACGAGGTGCGGGGCAGCAATGGGGGAGAGGCGCTCATTGATACGGAAGGCGTCATTATCGCCGCTGCAGCCGGAAACGAACAGCCTGCACACGATCTGTTCACACTCAAGGTATCATCGCTTGCCAGCACGACCACCGGGGAACGGCTGTTTGACCGCTCCGCAATGGTATTTTTGAATGACGCACGAGACAATTTTGCTTTCATCACCCAGGGATACCGGATAGTGTCTCTTAACCTGGAACGGGTGCTCGTGCATGATATTGTGGCTGAAACCAGCGAGCCGTGGGTTATTTACATGACCGATGAGCTTGATCCGAAGCTGCAGCTCCTCAACGTAGATCGTGCCTTGCAAGAGATGAAAGATGAACGGAAGGAGATACAATACATTGACGTCCGTTTGCCAAATAAGATATTCTATAAGTGATTCCAAAAAAATGAGAAGTAATAGATGGGTCAGATAAGATACATTGTCCGACCCATCGTTACACGAAGATTTTTTCTCCCCTCCTCACGCAAAAAGACGCCCCTCCGTCGTCTTTTTGTAATGCAAAACGCTTCTATTCCTCAAAAATCTCTACGGATGACGTTGCCGTAGTCGTGGCAGCGCTTCCCAAATTGACAATGACCGTATTCACCAATACCGTCGCGTTTATCGATGACGTGGCATTGCCGCTGAACACGTTGACGTTATTTTGATCTTCGCCCGCGACGACCGTATTTCCTCCGGTGGAGACGCTGCTGGAGATGTTGATGACGCCGCTCGCGAATTGACGTATCCGTATGCGCGGGCCTCTCACGCGCACCCGCGCGCGGCAGATAATGACTCCATCATCCATCTGGTTATTCGTGATGGAACACAGCTGCGCTCCCGCATACGGAACAAACGCCGCTCCGGCGAATACCAGTACCACGATGCCCGCCGCGACATATCTAAAAAAATGTTTCATAGGGTTGATCTGCGCCTTCAATAACCACTGATCATTGATCACTGATCATTGTTGTTGATATTTGTTTTCGACCTTTCCCCTCCCGATTCTCTCCACAAGAAATCAATACACCAAAAATCAATTGCCCTACAAATAGTCCAAAGGATTCATTGGAAGTCCTTCGCGCCGCACTTCAAAATGCAGATGAGGGCCGGTGGTGAGATTGCCGGAGCCGCATGTGCGCGGCATGCCCCCGGACAATCCTATGATCTGCCCCTGCTCGACGAAGTCATCATCCTTCACCGACACCTTCGATAAATGTCCGTATACGGTCGCATAGCCCTGATCATGGATAATCATCACGTAGGCGTAGCCGTTGCAGACGCCTTTTGCTTTGGCCACGTACCCGCCGGCAGCCGCCCTCACCGGAGTCCCCTGCTTCGTGGCGATGTCGATTGCCGGATGCTCAAATACATACCGATACGGATAGTCAGGGTCGTGGAAATACGCAGTAATGGTGCGGCTTGCGATCGGCCAGGTAAAATTGGGCGCGCCCAGTGCACGCAACCGCTCCAGCCGCGCTCCTTCCTTGATGGTTTCGCGCAGTTTTTTCTCAACCGAAACCACTTCCGCTTCCGCCGCAGCCTGTTCCTGCTTTGCCTGACGGAGCTGCTTCTGATACTGCGTTTCTGACCTTCGCGTATCCACCAGCACTTGCGCTTTCACCGTCCGCTGCGAACTCAAATTGAATTGCTGGGTGTCTAATTCCGCGCGCAACGTCTCAAGTTCCTGTTGTTTGGCAGTCAGTGTTTCGTGCGTCAATTCGGCATCTTTTCTCAAACGCTCAAACTCCCGGACAGTGTCCCCCACGTGAGCCTGCAATTGCTCAACATTTTCTAAATCATTGAAATAGTCAGAAACCGTATCATACGCGAGCAGTATATCCAGGTCCCCCGCCTGCTCCCGCTGCCAGAGATTCCTGATGCCCGCCGCGAGCTCTGCACGCTTCAAAAGAAGCGCACGCTCCCGTTCCGCAATCAATCGTTCCGTTTCGGTAATTTCCAGTCCCACCGTCTCAATTTCTTCTTCCGTGGCTCTGACAGACAGCTCAAGCCTTTGGATCTGGTCGTTCAAAATGAGGATCTGGTTCGAAAGAGACGCTGCCTGCGCTTGCCGCAATCGGATACTCTGTTCATACGTGCCTATTTCTCGCTTGATGCGCTCAATGGAATCCTTTTTTTGCTCAATAGTGTCTTTCAGCGCATTGAACGAGGTGGTATTCTGCGCTTGAGCGGCAGAGAAAACAAAAATAAATAAAAATACGGCAACAACCCCCCATGTCGCTCTCTCCAATCTAAAACGTAAAAAATATGCATGGTGCATCATTTCGCTTTTATTTCATATTGACATTGTAGCAGATAATTTTGCTTTTTTCAAGGCCTGTCTAAATTTTAGATGAAATTAGATGGAAAAATTTGATAATTTTTCAATCGCCGCATCAATTCTTTTTATTGTTTCCTCCTTGCCGAGCACATCCATGACTTCAAACGGCGACGGGCTTTCCTCGCGTCCGGTCAACGCGACGCGCAAGGGCCACAGTACGTCGCCCATGTCATGGCCTTTCTCCCGAATCCACGCCTTCATTTTTTCTTCCAAGGTGGGTGGTGTAGCATCGCGCGTCTCCGCCGTGCCGATCAATCCCCGCACGTCCAGTAAACGTGCGCGCGCATTGGCAAGGCCTGTCTGCTTCCATTGCAGCAGGCGTGCGTCATACGAAAGCTCGATAAAAAATAGATCGCTTTCTTGTACCACGTCTTTCACACACATAAGTCGCGGTTGTGCGAGCGCGACTGCCTGTTCCACGTATGCGCGCTTCACGCTTCTCCCGTCTGCGGTAATCCACTCCTCCGCCTCCAGGCGTGTCAAGAGACCTGCCTCGGTCAAACACGGCAATGCGTCGTCGGTGAGCGCGCGCAGCGAGAGGCGTTTCAGATACTGGCCGTTCATCCAATTCAATTTTTCATAATTAAATATGGCGGGTGACGTTTGAATGCCCGCAAGCGAGAAATGGGCCATCATCTCTTCTTTGGAGAAAATTTCCTTCTCACTCCCCTTTCCCGGATTCCATCCCAATAAAAGAGTGAAATTCAATAGCGCTTCAGGGAGGTATCCTGCTTCGCGGAATGCCAGCACGGATACGGCACCGTGGCGTTTGCTTAATTTCGTTTTGTCAGGCGCGAGAATAAGCGGGAGATGCCCAAACTGCGGTTGCTCCCACCCAAACGCCTCATAGAGCAGTAAGTGTTTTGCGGTCGAGGGCAGCCACTCTTCTCCCCGAAATACGTGTGTGATTTCCATGAGGTGGTCATCGACCACCACGGCAAGGTGATACGTGGGGAACCCGTCGGATTTGAGCAACACCTGGTCGTCGATCAAAGACAGGTCGAAAGAAACTTTGCCCTTCACTGCGTCATCAACCTCCCGCCTCCCCTGCTCCGGCACCTTCATGCGGATCACGTGAGGCGTATGCGCATCAAGTTTTTTCTTGACTTCGCCGGCGGTGAGGCGTGCGCAATGCCGGTCGTACCGAGGGGGAGCTTTCCGCGCTTCCTGGTCTTTGCGCATCTGCTCCAAACGCTCGACCGTACAGAAACAATGATACGCAGCGCCTTTTTCAAGAAGTTCGTCAACGTATTTCCGGTACTGCTCCGTCCGCTGCGACTGAAAATACGGCCCGCACTCCCCGTTCTCACGAATGTGGGATTTTTCCATAAAAGGTCCTTCATCCCAGTCAAGGCCAGCCCAGCTAAGCCCTTCCACGATGGAGCGGACGCTCTCCGGCTTATAGCGCGCCTGGTCCGTGTCTTCGATGCGCATGACAAAATCACCGCCTTGCTGCCGCGCAAAAAGCCAATTGAACAACGCAACGCGCATACCGCCAATATGCAAATCACCGGTGGGCGAAGGCGCGAATCGCACGCGAACTTTTTGAGACACATTCATAATACTATCCTACCTCTTTAATCTTTCTTTCACAACCGACCAGATAAACCGTACCGTCGCATTAAATATACGCGGCGCCCTCCATGGCTGAACGAAAAGTCGCCAGAGCCATTCTAAGCCTATTCTACGCATGACAAGAGGTGCCCTGGGCACTTTCCCTGATATAAAATCAAATGCCCCTCCTACGCCCATTGCGATGCGCACAGAAGGCATTTCTTTCAAATGCTCATCAATCCATAATTCCTGTTTCGGCTGACCCAGCGCGACAAATAAGAGTTGGGGGGAGATGGCATTAATCTTATTCATTGATTCTCCCCTCTCACTATTTTCTTTGAACTTTGAACTTTGAACTTCTCGACTGATTCCTTCTTCTCCCTCAATCGCAAGACCGGGGAATTTTGCTTTCAGTTTTTCAGCCGTTTTCTTCGCCGTCTCCCCTCCCCCTCCTCGCAGATATACTTTCCAATGTTTTTGAGCAGCTATCTCGCATAATTTGATCATCACATCAACGCCGGGTACGCGCGGCGGGATTGATGCGTTCAATATTTTAGAAGCCAGTTGAATGCCCACACCATCGGCCAGCCCGAGCGACGCGCGATTCAACGCATCGCGATACTGGTCGTTCTTTTGCGCCAATAACACTCCTTCCGGGTTGACCGATACGAGGTGATGCTGAACGTCAGCGCCGACCTGCCGTGTCACCCAGTCAAGAACGCTATCAAAGCTGCGTTCAGAGACAGTAATATGCAATACTCTCATGGAGATATTGTACCTTTGCCCCTCTCTCCTTGACAAATGCCATTTTTCCATGTAATAATCGCATTAGCACTCTCGATAGTTGAGTGCTAAATCACATTCATTAAACACTCATTTGTTCATAAAGATATGGCGTTTCAATTTACCACAAAAGCTCAAGAAGCGCTGGACCTCGCCCAAGGAACCCTGCGCGAACGTTCTCAACAACAATTAGACCTTCCCCACCTTGCCCTTACCCTCCTGACCCAAGAAGGGTCTGTGGTGCCCGCGATAGTGGAAAAATCAGGGGTCGCTCCCCTCTCCCTTCATTCTGAATTTGAACTGCTCATTGATGCGCTCCCCACGGTAACAGGAGAAGGAATGACGGGAACTGACATATATCTTCACCATGACGTCAAGCGAGTCTTGAATAAGGCGCAGGACGAGGCGAAGGCGCTGGGCGACAGTTTTGTCTCCACCGAACATATCCTGTTGGGTCTTCTTGAAATTTCTTCCGCTACGCAAAAGGTGTTTGCCAAGAAGGGCATCACGCGAGAGAAGATCTTGTCTCTGCTCAAAGAACTGCGCGGTACGGCAAAAGTGACCGACCCCGAGCCAGAATCAAAATATCAGGCGCTGGATAAATATAGCCAGGATCTTACCAAGCGTGCGCGTGAAGGAAAAATTGATCCCGTCATCGGGCGCGACGAAGAGGTCCGGCGCGTTATGCAGGTGCTTTCGCGCAGGACCAAAAATAATCCGGTCCTTATCGGCGAAGCAGGCACCGGCAAAACCGCAATCGTGGAAGGCCTTGCGCAAAGAATCGTCGCGGGCGACGTGCCCGAATCCCTGAAGAAGAAAACAATTCTCGCGCTGGATCTCGGGAGCCTTATCGCCGGCGCCAAATATCGCGGCGAATTCGAAGACCGGCTCAAGGCGGTGCTAAAAGAAATACAGGCGCGTGAAGGACAAATTATTCTCTTCATAGACGAAATGCACACGCTCGTGGGCGCAGGCAGGGCAGAAGGGGCGATGGACGCGGCAAACCTCCTGAAGCCCATGCTGGCGCGCGGCGAACTCCATACGATTGGCGCCACCACGCTCAAGGAATACCGCGAGCACGTGGAAAAAGACCCGGCGCTCGAGCGGCGGTTCCAGCCCGTGTTCGTGGAAGAGCCGTCGGTCGAAGATACCATCGCGATCCTGCGCGGCATCAAGGAAAAATACGAAGTGCATCACGGCGTCCGCATTACCGACTCGGCGCTCCTTGCCGCGGCGCAACTCTCCGACCGCTATATCACCGACCGTTTTCTTCCGGATAAAGCGATAGATTTGGTTGATGAGGCAACGGCCGCCTTGCGGATTGAAATGGATTCGCTTCCCGAGGAGCTCGACAAGCTCGAACGCCGCAAACGGCAGCTGGCGATCGAAAAAGAAGCGTTACGCAAAGACAAATCAGCGGACGCCAAGGCAAGGCTCAAAACGCTTGAATCCGAACTGGAAACGCTGCGCAACACGCTCGCAGGCCTGACCGCGGAATGGGAAAAAGAAAAATCCTCCCTCACGCGCGTACGAACGTTGAAAGAACAAATAGATGCGCTGAAATTGGAATCCGAACGGTTTGAACGAACCGGCGATCTGGCCAACATCGCGGAAATACGCTATGGGAAACTCCCTGACAAAGAGAGGGAGCTTGCCGCGCTTGAAGAAGATATGAAAAAGCATGCAGGCGCTTCGAGATTTCTCAAGGAAGAAGTGACGGAAGAAGACATCGCCGCAGTGGTCTCCCGCTGGACCGGCATTCCGCTTCAAAAGCTTTTGGAAACGGAGAGCCAAAAACTTGCACTGCTTGAAGAACTCTTGGGCAAGCGCGTGGTCGGGCAGGATGATGCGCTCCACGCCGTGGCAAACGCCATCCGGCGTTCCCGCGCCGGCATTGCGGAAGAAAATCGTCCTATCGGCTCGTTTCTCTTCCTGGGACCCACGGGCGTCGGGAAAACAGAAACTGCCAAGGTCCTTGCGGAGTTTCTCTTCAATGATGACCAGGCAATCGTGCGGATCGATATGTCAGAGTACATGGAGAAGCACTCCGTGGCGCGCCTGATCGGCGCTCCTCCCGGCTATGTGGGCTTCGAGGAGGGCGGACAGCTCACGGAGAAAATCCGCCGGCGCCCCTATGCCGTCATATTGCTTGACGAAATAGAGAAAGCGCATCCTGAAGTCTTCAACGTACTCCTGCAAATGCTGGATGACGGGAGACTCACCGACGGGCGCGGCAAAACAGTCAATTTCAAAAATACCATTGTGATCATGACGTCCAACATCGGATCAGGCCTTCTGACCGCGGATTCACGCGGACAGGGGCGCGGATTCACGCGGACAATTGAGCATGAGGCGCGAGAAAAGGTTATGAGCCTTGTCCGCCAGACCTTCCGCCCTGAATTTTTGAACCGCATTGACGACATACTGCTGTATCATGCGCTTGACGAGAAACAACTCGCCGCGATCGTCGCGATACAATTGAAATCGGTCGAAGCACGCCTGAAGAAAAAAGGAATAACGCTTGCCGTATCAGATGAGGCGAAGAAATTACTCGCCACACTCGGCTATGATCCGAGCTTTGGCGCACGCCCTCTGAAGCGGGTAATCCAGCATACGATTATGGACCCGCTCGCACTCATGCTCTTGACCGAATCTTCCCGTACCGCGGTAACGATTGGCGCGCAAAATGGCGCCATTACCGTGCGCTGACACACGCACATCTCCGCCACATAGACAGGCGCGGGTCACCCGCGTCTTTAATATGCGCATGTTTCCTGGTATAGTATGCCTATGGGCACCCGAAAAAATAACTTGATATGGCCATTTCGAGCGACATTTGACATACTCGGGATAAAATCATTGATACACTGGGAGATTATTTTTACATGGCGCCTATGCGTGTACGTTCGCTCATGTGCAGCATGATCGCGCTTGGACTGATTGCCCAAGCGCTTCCTGTACGCGCAGACACCTTTGACCCCAACTACCTCATTTCTGATTACGACTTTACCGACTGGGCGGCCATGACCATGCCGGAAATAACGCAATTCCTGACGAACAAGGGAAGCGCGCTTACTCGGTACGTGGACAGAGGCACGCGCCAGATTGCGCCGCAAATCATTTTTGATGCCGCCGTTATCTATCAAATCAATCCGCAAGTCCTGCTCGTGCTTCTTCAAAAAGAGCAAAGCCTGATCGAAGACTCTCTCCCCTCTCAAGACCAATACGACTGGGCCACGGGATTTGCAATCTGCGATTCCTGCTCCAAATCAGATCCCGGATTACAGCAATATCGCGGCTTTGCCGCGCAAGTTGACCGCGCCGCGTGGCGCCTGCGTTACTATCTTACGAATCCGGTTGAGTTCTCATTTCGCACGGGGAATACCTACGCCATTGACGGAAAACTCGTGACCATGGCGAATGACGCCACCCGCGCGCTCTATACGTATACGCCTCACCTTCACGGCAGTGAAAATTTCGTGAATATCTGGCGCCGATGGTTTGCCAAGCTGTACCCCGACGGCGCGATCCTTGAAGATGTGCACACAAAGTCGTTATGGCTCATCCAAAACGGCGAGAGGAGAAAATTCACATCCCGCGCCATCGCCGCGAGCAGAGTTGACCTTGCGCGCGCGATACGCGTATCGCCAATCGATCTGGCGCGCTATGACGAGGGCGATCCTATCAGCTTTGCGCAGTATTCGCTCCTTCGATCCCCCCGCGGCACCGTTTACCTTTTGGTAGGCGACACCAAACGAGGATTTGCCGACCGCGATGCTCTGCGCACGCTTGGCGTGAACCCAGAAGAAATTGAAGACGTGGGATGGGACGCCCTTAACGCCATTCCCGAAGGCCAGGCGATCACCGTACAATCCGCGTACCCGACGGGCGCACTCATTCAGGATGTCACCACCGGCGGCGTATGGTACGTGCAGGACGGAGTAAAGCACGCGCTTATCGCGCGGGAGTTGCTCGCGCGTTTCCAAGGCAAAACTATCCAGCGCGCAAAGCCCGACCAGCTTGCGCAATTTACCACCGGCGCGCCGCTGACGCTCACCGACGGCGCACTCATGCAGCGCTATGGCACGGACGAGGTGGCGGTCGTCTCGCACGGAGCACGCCGCAGTTTTTCTTCCCTTGAGGCTCTTGAAAAATTGGGATATAAAAAGGAGCACATCGTCATCGTACCCGAAAAAGTATGGAACCTGCACCCTGCAGGCGAACCAATGGCTTCGTCTTCTTCGTAATGCGTCGTGCGCTCACGACGCCCGTTATGGAAACGCCATGCGTGAGACATAACCGAATGTCGATGCGGGCTTCGTAGCCGTAACCCACAAACGAATCATGATTGTCTTCTCCGCCATCGTTCCTCCTTCTCCCCTGCTCATTCCCTCGATAGGAAAAGAGCACGCGGCCGCGCTTGCGCACACGATAGACGCGCTTGCGCACATCAAAAGCTCTCTACATGCCATACATCCTGACGCGTGCATCATTATTTCTCAATACAGTCGGCTCCCTCAACGATTCGGCATTGGCATCCACACGCACTACAAAGGCAGCTTGAAGGATTTTGGCGACTTGCGCGAATACGCGGCCCCAGGTCTGCCTTCTCTGGGCACAGCGCTGCTCACGCAGATTCCCCACGGCATGGCGGCGGGCGTGACGCTCCCGTCGCTCGATTACGCCAGCGTGGTGGCGCTGCGCAGTCTCTGCGGGGACGCGCCTTCGGCTCCGGTGGTTCCTCTCCATTCGTGCGCGGCATCGTATGAAGCGCATGCTCGTTTTGGCGCAGCGCTTGCCGAACCGGTCATTCACTCCTCTCATCGCATTGCGCTTATCGCGGTTGCCGATCTCTCTCACCATGCGACCGAGGCGTCTCCGGAAGGATACCGCGCCGAAGGCGTACTGTTTGACAAGGCAGTGCGCGGCGCATTGCAAAAAAAATCAACCCGGCACCTGATGGAAACGGCGCGCAAATATGATGAAGAAGCTGCGTTGAGCGGCATCCGCGCCATGATAATATTGTCGGGAATACTGGAGGATTTCCGCGCCTCTTTCCGTCTCCTCGCGTATGAGTCACCCTTTGGCGTCAGCTATCTCACGGCTGAATATGTTTGACCGTCCCGCACGCATGCCCGCCCGCTCGCGGGTGGAAGTAGTGCCGTGCGCGCGCATGCCGTGGAATGCTCCTGCGACCTTCACCTATCGATCCGCCGCCGCCTCTCTCGCGCCGGGCACATGGGTGCGCATTCCTTTCCGCCGCACGACAATCACAGGCGTGATAACGGGAAATGCACCCCGTCACACGACCTCCGCGTTCATCAAAGACATTGATGCCGCGCTTCCACGTGTTCCCCTCCCGCGTGCAACGCTCACATTCATCCTTGACGCCGCGTCCCGCACGTGCAACCACCCGTCGCGCTTCCTTCCCTCCTCTTCGCTTTTTCCCGCGTCAATCGACGCGCGCCCTCGCGCGCCCTCGCGCGCTTCCGTTTCGCGCCCTCCCCGCCTCCTCTGGTGGTCATCGCATGAAACGCAAGAAAACGAGCTCTTGGATCGCACGCGCGCGCACCTTCACGGCACGCATCTTATTCTCGTGCCGACGCTCGCGCGCGCGCACGAACTACACACCCTTCTCGCTGCGCACGGATACTCCCCTCTCCTTGTCGCGCATGCGCGGAGAATACAGGAAAAGAAAGAGCTTTTCCGCATCGTGCTCGATAATGCTCCCTTCCTCATTATAGGCACGCGCTCTTCCCTCTTTCTTCCTTTTTCACGGCTCGATGCCGTCACGATTGACGAAGAAGAACATTGGGCATATCGCCAGGAACGTCCGCCGCCGCGCTATCACGCACGCACGCTCGCGCTGGCGCTTGCGACGCTTCATCGCGCCGACACGCTCCTGCTCACGCCCTCTCCTTCGCTCGTTGCATTCCATTATTGGCATGCCGAAAAAACGCATCCCGCCCTCGCCACACGCCGCGCCATTGAAATTATTGATCGCACGTCTTTCAATGCATTCAAGGATCCTCTTGCGCCGCGCCTGCTTGATCTCATTTCTTCCGCGACGGCGCAGAAAAGCGTCACGCTCATTCTCACGGATACGCAGGGGTATGCGCCCCTTCTGCAATGCGGCGATTGCCGATACTCTTTTCGTTGCGTGCAATGCGCACATATCCTCACCGCCGAATCTCCGCATGCGAAAGATCTGGCGTGCAACCGCTGCGGCTACCGCGAAATCATTCCGCCCTTTTGTCCTGTATGCAGCGGCGCACGCCTCCGCCACGCAGGATTCGGTCCCTCACGCATGATTGAGTATCTTCTCCTGCACGATATTGATGCGCGCAAATATATGCACGAGCATCACCCCGCCGCTCACGGCTGTTTCGTGGGAACGATTGATCAGGATTTCTCCCGTCTCATCGCCGGCAGCCGCATTATCTGCGCCCACATTGATCCTCTTCTCGCCCGCCCTGCATTCACCGCGTCAGAACGCGCCCTGCACACGCTGATGCGCCTGTCCTGCGCCGTATCGTCAGGTACGCTTTTCGTACAAACGGCGGTGCCGGACCACCCGGTACTCGCGGCACTCGGCGGCAGCGCAGACGCATTCTACCGCAACGAAATCGCGTTACGGGAAAAATTCAATTATCCCCCCTTTTCAACGCTTATCCGCATTGCACTGCCTGTCAAAAAAAAGGCGGGGGATCGCGCTCATGCCCTGTACGAAACGCTCCTGCCGCGCGTAACCCCCTTAGGGTTTGCACCCCTCCCTTCGTCCCACGTCTACCGCCGCCGCACACGCGCCCTCATCTTTACGCTCCGCTACCCGCATCCTGTCATTCCTTCGCGCCTCTGGGATCGCTGCGCGGCAATCCTCAAAGACCATCTTCCCGCCGATGCCATTATTGACACCGAGCCCGAGAGTATATAATCTTTTTCTCACCTATGATACTCCCGATTGTCACCATCCCCGCCGCTCTCCTCCGTCAGCAGACCAAACCGCTGACGAAACAGGAATTGGCGCGCAAAGAAACCCAGCAGCTCATTGATGACATGCTCGAAACCATGCCAGCCTCTCACGGGATAGGGCTTGCTGCGCCGCAAGTGAATCACAGCGTGCGTCTCACCGTGATTGCGACAGACCGGAAACCGCTCGTAGTCGTGAATGCGCGCATCATGCAGACATCGAAGGACATGGAAAACGACGAAGAAGGCTGTCTTTCCATTCCCGGCGTATACGGCACCATCCCCCGGCATGCCCGCATTCGCGTGACGTTTCTCGACCGGAAGGGGAAAAAAATCACCCTGCGTGCGCAGGGACTTCTCGCGCGCGTGTTTCAGCACGAGATAGATCATCTGGACGGTATTTTGTTTGTAGACAGAACGAACAAATTCAGCACGCCAATCACGGAGGAGCAGAGGAGAACGTTCGTAGCACATAAAAACCATAATTCCTAATTATTGATTCATGATTCGCATTCTGTTCTTCGGCTCTCCCGAATTTGCCGTACCTTCCCTGTACGCGCTGGCGCACCACGAGCAGGTGACGATCGAGGCGGTCGTCACCCAGCCTGACAAACCCAAAGGCCGCGGGAACAAGCTGCAACCTACTCCTGTCGCTCTTGCCGCAGAACGTTTGCATATTCCTCTCCTGAAGATCGAACGCCTTAACGATCATGCGGATCTTCGATCATTTCCCCATGCCGATCTGTTCATCGTGGTCGCCTACGGCGCGCGTCTCCCCCCCTCTCTCCTCTCAATCCCAAACTACGGCGCCATCAATCTCCATCCCTCGCTGCTTCCAAAGTACCGCGGCGCTTCCCCCATTCAAACGGCTCTTCTGAACGGCGATTCTGCCACCGGTGTCACCGTCATGATGCTCGATGAGGAGCTCGACCACGGCCCTCTCCTCTGGCAGGAAACGATTGCCATTGAACACCATGATACCGCCGCGACGCTTGCAGCGCGCCTCGCGGGAGTGGGAGCAAAACTGCTCGCCACCGCCATTCCCTTTCTCATCAAAGGAGAAATACAACCGCAACCGCAAGACCATGCCCATGCCACGTTTACGAAACAAATCACCAAAGAAGACGGCAAGATAGACTGGAGTACGTCCGCCGAAACAATCGCCCGCATGGTGCGCGCCTACTATCCGTGGCCCGGCGCATGGGCGCGTTATCGCGAAAAAAAAAGCGAGGGAACGCTCAAAATTGTAACCGTGACATCACGCCGCCAGTCTCACGACTATCCTCCCGGCCTGGTATGTACGCTTCCCGATGGGTCATGCGCAATCGCCTGCGGCGAAAATACCCTTCTTGAGCTCATGCAAGTACAACCGTCGGGCAAAACTGCCATGCCCATTGACGCGTTTCTCAACGGGCATCAAAATTTTCTTAATCAAACATTACGATGATTGACCGAACAAAAACCCCTCCGAAAATCGGAGGAGTTTATTGTTTGTTCCCGACCAAGATAGCATCGGCATATCCGGTCGCGTGAATCGCTTCTTAAAATTAGAAACGATTCCTAGTGAACTTGTCCCGGCGCTGCCGGTTGCAGTCGCGGCAATAGACCGGACGGTCGGACGAAGGCTGGAACGGAAGTTCCGTGATCGCCGTACCGCATTGCGCGCAAGTAAGGTTCAGGCTCGACACGTCAAACATCTGACGCATCGGACGGTTGTTGAAACCGCCGCCCTGTTGCCCACCGCCGCGCTGGTATCCGCCTCCCCGCTGCTGATAGCCACCGCCTTGGTAGCCACCGCCTTGCGAGGATGCGTCGCCTTGCTGCTGGTTATCGTCGTTGAACATAACGATAAGTGCAAAAGGTAATAAAAGACCTTTCCTCTTGGCACTTACGTAGTGTTCGAAACGTTCGTTTGCCTTTGCTGGCCCCGCCTTGCGGAGACTTGGAGACTATCGAAACTCGTTGAAAACCCGTTCTTTTGCCAAGAATAGGATGACTATACAGAAAGACCGTGCATCTGTCAAATTTAATATTTAATTGGGTGTATTGTGAGCGGTGCCACGCTTCCTTACTTTTTCCGTTGACCAAAACCCCAGGTATCTTCCCAGCATCAGCCTGGTTTGCGCATCTATGGCGGGCAGCGAGCCGAACGCAATGAGCGTCACCGGCAAAAGTATCCACTGACCGATCATGGCGAGTAATTTCCACACGCGGTGCGCGCGCGGCGCAGGAGGAAGTAGAGACACATTGACCAGCGCACTCACTAAAATTCCCACCATGGCCAAACGCATAAGCCATCCGAAAATAAATGGCGCATTGAGCGCCAATACTGACGCAGATCCTTGATGCGCGGCAACCGCGAGCGGCAACCGCGAAAGCATGATAAGTACCGCCGAAGTAGCCCAGGAAAACGCGCCTTCGCTGATAATCCAAAGCAATTTGCATTTGAACCGCCACGGCGTTTCGCGGTCATGCCTGAATTTATGCACCAAATACGGTATATGCTCCACGCTCCATGCCCACCGCCGCATTTGCTTGTATTGATTGACGACTGTTTTCCAAAACGTGCCGCCGTAACACGTGTCCATGGACACCGGAATAAACAGCGGCGTGACGCGGTAATCGCCATGGTAGTGCGCCATGCATTGCATGGATATGCGCGCGTCTTCATTGACAATGTCTTTCTGCCAAAACCCGACGTCAGTGAGCGCGCGCCACGGCATGGCATGGGAGGAAAACGTCAGAAGGCGTTCCGGCCGCGCGAGCTCCGTCATGAGCCAGAAGGTGGTAGAGTTCGCCACCACGCGACTGAATGACGGCGAGTCCCACAGATTATTGTTAAACAAGGCGAGCGGCTGGTAACTGGTGCGCAGCGGCGTGGGATGCGTCAAGAACGCGTGCGTAAGCCGCGCAAAATATTGGGGATGCACCACCGTATCGATGTCAAACGCGGATACCACCACGTCGTCATACGGAAGGCCAATGCGATCAATCAGCTCTTTGGCGCGCCATCCCGCCCAATGCAGATTTGAGCCTTTGCCCGCGATTTCTTCGGCAAGCCCTGACGGATGCAGCGTCACAAGGAAATGCGCAAAACGCGATGCATACCGCTGCCGCACCGCCTCGGCCACGGCTTCAAACCGCGTACGGTCGAGCGCTTCGCCCGCCAGCACGACAATGAGACGGTCCAAAGGATACGCGCTCTTGCACAGCGCGGCAAACGTGCTTTCGAGCACGGGAAGCTCGTCTCTGAAGGTCGGCAAGAATACGATGTGCCAGACCGCGCGCATGCGCGGCAGGATCTGCGCCTGCGCCAGCCAGTCCGTGCGCAACTCCTTTTTATACCGCAGCCATGAATACGTCAGCCAAAATACGAAATACAATACGCGCATGAGCCAGTACAGATTGAACAGCACGAGAAAACCGATGACCCAGATCGGTTTGAGGAACGAAAGGGTAAATGCGGCAATGAGCGTCGTCCAGGTGAGCGCGCCCGGAATGATTTCGAAAATGCGGTTTTGACCGTACCTCATATCATAGAAGCCAATGTACGCCCTGAAGAACGCCACCAAACGCCAATGTAGATACCCACGGCTAAAGCCGTGGCACTTGCAAACTTTACAAGCTTCGCTTGCCCGCTTCGCGGGGGCTCATTCCTCCACGGGCAAGCCCGTGGATTCCTGCCGCTTCGCGGACGTTTGAATTAACGAATACTAAATTCGGTGGGAATCATTTCCGCATCATCCCACTTCACGTGAATATCATTCACCCTCGACGCACGAGGGCCTTGGCGGCAGAGGTTCAGCAATTCCTCCAACGCTCCCTTTTCTCCAAACGCCGCAACCTCCACCGTGCCGTCAGGCAGATTCTTAACCTGCCCCGTAAGCTTAAGTTTCTCCGCTTCCCGCTGCACAAACCAACGAAACCCGACGCCCTGCACGCGACCGGAGATGACGAGACGCAACAAGTGCATAAATTCTAAGCTCGAAACCTGAAACAAATCCAAAATTACAAGCATTGAAACTCAAAACGTATTTTATGTATTGGGATTTTGAAATTGATGCTTGTGTAGCGCTTCGGATTTAGGATTTGCGGAGGCGATCACGCCGCCGCCAAGGCACTCCTCTTCCTGATAGACCGCCAAAAATTGACCGGGAGTCACGGCGCGCTGCGGTACACTGAATAGTATCACATATGTTCCCTCCTGGCGCTGAATGACAGCGTCCTGCAGTGGCTGCAGGTGACGATGGCGCACGCGACCGTACAGGGGCAACGACGGTTCACCGCGTATCCAATGCATCTCCACCACCGCAGCAGTGTTCGTGAATAACGCGGGATGGTCATTCCCCTGTGCCACGATAAGGGTATTTTCCGCGACCCGCTTCTCGACCGCATAAAACGGGCCTCTTCCGCCGATGCCAATGCCCTTCCGCTGACCAATGGTATAAAACGGCAAGCCTTCGTGTTCCCCCGCCTGCGCGCCCTCCACCGTCACCATCGGTCCCTTCGCGTACGGCACACGGGTGCGGAGAAATTCCTTCATCGGCTGTTCGCCAATAAAACAAATACCGTAGCTGTCCTTGCGCCCGGCATTCGGCAGCCGATGAGCATGCGCGATCCGGCGCACTTCTTTCTTCGTTATTCCTCCGAGCGGAAACAGGATAGAGCTTAACTGATCCTGCCCCAGCGTCGCCAAAAAATAACTTTGGTCTTTTGTCGCATCGACCCCTGATAAAAGTTTCACATCGGTCGCGTGCACTTGCGTCCGTACGTCGCGTGCACACGCATCTATTTGGGCGTAATGCCCCGTCGCCACCCAATCCGCCCCCTCGCTGCGCGCTTTTTCTAAAAATGCTCCAAACTTCACATGACGGTTGCAGATCACGTCGGGATTCGGCGTTTCTCCGCGCGCAAGCGAAGCGATAAACGGCTCATACACTTCAGTGCGATATACTGCTTCGAAATTCCAAAGCTCCAAAGGGATGTCCAAATGACGGGCCGCCATTTTCGCGCTCTCGTAATCCCACTCCCAGTGACACCCTGACGCCGATTCACTCCAATTGAGCATAAAGACCGCGCGCACCGCAAACCCCTGCATCTTCAAAAACAGCGCAGCAACAGCAGAGTCCACGCCGCCAGAAAGCCCCACGATGACCTTTCTTTTAAGAGGGGTATTTGTTTGTTTGTGTTTATTCCAAATTCTGGCCATATTCGTTTCGTTTCAATTCAACATCCAAATGGCGTAGTTTAAATAAGCGGCAAAACTGACCCAAAGAATGTAGGGTACTAAGAGCCAAGCGGCGAGTTTGCCGTGTCCCGCCGTAGTCCAGATACTGGACGAAGGAGGAGAGATTTTATAAAACGCAACGATCGTAGCGAGGATGACGAGCCAGAGGAATACAATCTCAATAAGCGCACCGCCGGGACTATGCAGGCCGAAAAAGATAATTGACCAAAGCGTATTTAAGACCAGCTGACCGAGGAATATGCTGAGAGCGATTTTTATATCTCTGCGATCCAAACCCTTACGCCAGACTAAAAACGCCGCGATGCCCATAAGCGCAAACAGTGTCGTCCAGACCGGTCCGAACACCCATGCCGGAGGATTAAAGGTCGGTTTAACAATTCCTGCATACCAGCCGGCAATAGACGGAGTGGTAAAGACCGAACCGATGATGCCGGCCAGCTCGGAAACGACAATGGCGATGATGAGTTTAAATGTGTTGTTGATTTTCATCCTTATTTCCTTTTAGAATCAGCCCAAAGCGACAATATACCCAAGGCTAAAAAGAGTGCCGCCTCTATCCAATTCTGTTTTTGAAACGCATTGAAAAGCGCTGTCCCAAAAAAGATTATAAATATCGCAAGACTGGTAAATTTATATTTTTTCATAGTAGATTCCTAATCTTGCGATTGAAACCCCTAAATGAACCGTGCTCGCGGATTTCCCGCACACGGCTCTCCGATATCATAATGTCACCAAATGTCATAGAGATTGAACGCCAGGGCTGGCTGGGGTAATGGGTAGCGCGTGAGGTATCGGCTGAATGTCGTCCAGTTTAAGCTCTGCTTCTGACTCCGCCGGTTCACCCATTTGAATACGAGCCGTCGCGTCCAGTGGTAATACTATGAATTACGAAATTCAACATTCCCCAGTAAACTGATATACTTCTAGAGTCAACCGCCAGGTTGACGAAATTACTATCTTTTGAAACCATCTATGGTTCCCATGCTGTATCATCCCATTGAAGTGGTGCAGCGGAAGGTGGGACCGTTCATTTCGCTCTTCAAACAACTCTTTGGAATCAGGACGCTCCAATCAAAGGTCG
>Ga0209542_10006528_pt1 | contig 22645 bp, 19 predicted proteins | sample RifCSPhighO2_01_FD_184028 | JGI IMG/M metagenome (GOLD analysis project Ga0209542, IMG submission 184028) | Soil microbial communities from Rifle, Colorado - Rifle CSP2_plank highO2_0.1 (SPAdes) (version 2) | ecosystem: Environmental > Terrestrial > Deep subsurface > Rock core/Sediment ... | reverse complement strand
AGCACCAAAGCTCGAGGGTGATTTTTACCGGACATTGTATTCGTCCGTGAAATCGCCTGCGGCTTACATCTGTTTAATACAGATGTTTGTTTTCAAGCTTGATGCTGGATCAGCAATTTGTCGCTAAATTTTCTTCGCCATCTGGCTTGAAAATTTAGGCAAATTGATGACTTTCCAGCTGTTCCGACAATAAATTGAAGTGAGTGATGGGAGATGAAAGGTGAGAACGTTTTGTTTATACTTCTCACATCTCACACCACCACTTCTCTTATAATGAGGATTTGATCCTGGTCCAGGATGAACGCTGGCGGCGTGGATAAGGCATGCAAGTCGAACGCCCAGCCCCTCTTTTGATTTGATAAATAATGTGCTATGAAACGAGTATGCATTTTGTCTACATCATTCAACATACGGAGACAAAACAGATTTATATTGGCTGTACAAATAATCTTGCAAGGAGGTTATTTGAACATAATACCAATCAAACAACAGCCACTCATCGTATTTCTGGTGAATGGGTATTAAGATATGCAGAAATGTATGTTGATAGACAAAATGCACTAGACCGTGAACATAAATTAAAACATCACGGTAGTGCAAAGCAAAAGTTGTTAAAAAGAATTCAGAAAAGTTTATTATAAAATCAAAAGTGGGGCTGGGAGTGGCGAACGAGTTAGTAATACCCTGGTACGTACCCCAGAGACGGGAATAACTCCGCGAAAGCGGAGCTAATACCCGATGGTCTCGAAAGAGTAAATCACTTAGATTGGCTCTGGGAGCGGCCTAGGTCCTATCAGCTAGTTGGCGGGGTAATGGCCTACCAAGGCAATGACGGGTAGGGGGCGTGAGAGCGCGACCCCCAACGACGAGATTGAGATACGGCTCGTACACCTACGGGTGGCAGCAGTCAAGAACATTCGACAATGGGCGAAAGCCTGATCGAGCGACGCCGCGTGCAGGATGAAGGCCTTCGGGTCGTAAACTGCTTTTTAAGGGGAGGAACGTAAGTGACTGTACCCTTAGAATAAGGCGCTGCAAACCTCGTGCCAGCAGCCGCGGTAATACGAGGGCGCCAAGCGTTATCCGGATTTATTGGGCGTAAAGGGTCTCCAGGCGGTTTGATTAGTCGGGCGTTAAATTCCGCTGCTTAACGGCGGAGCTGCGTTCGAAACGGTCAAACTTGAGGGATGGAGAGGGGATGGGAACTCACGGTGTAGGGGTGAAATCCGTTGATATCGTGGGGAACACCAAAGGCGAAGGCACATCCCTGGCCATTTCCTGACGCTCATGAGACGAAAGCGTGGGGAGAGAATAGGATTGACGCTCGTTTGTTGTTTTTTGTTTGCACGGTTTTCTCGGCATTTTATTTTCGCGATACGCAAGTTTTTGCCAGCGCAAAAACTTACTAAGGGTCGGCAAAATTTTCGTCCGCCAGAGGCGGACGAACCATGCAAATTTTGCCTTCCATTGTCGCGAGAAACAAAACGCCTCGACCGCAACAAAAAACGATGAACTCGCTTTTTAGATTTTATAAATCGAAAAGCGGACTGAAAGGGTATCAGTGAGCAATCTAGTCCCATCTTGCGGCAACGCAAGATTGAAAATTTGGCTGTATCGGTGAAAATCTTTTTGCGGCGACACAAAAAGAAAACACCGAGGGAAGTCGGTGCTAATTTTTGGAAAAAATTTGTCAAGTTATTTGACTCTAAAAATTTGAGCAGATTGACCCCGTAGAGACTACACGCCGAGGCTCACGCAATAACTAATAACTAATTACTAATTGCTAATGATTTTTTAGTAATTAGAAATTTGGAATTGGGAATTGCGTGAGCATGATATAGTCCGAACTGCATAGCGATATGTAGAGTACGGCGGAAACGTCCGTACCAAGTAACTTAATTTGGAATTTGGATTTAGAAATTCCAATTTTGTTACTTTGTAACAAAATTGTAGATACCCTAGTATTCCACGCCCTAAACGTTGCGCGCTCGCTGTTCCGAGTATCGACCCTCGGAGTGGCTAAGCTTACGCGTTAAGCGCGCCGCCTGGGAAGTACGAGCGCAAGCTTAAAACTCAAAGGAATAGACGGGAGCTCGCACAAGCGGTGGACCATGTGGTTCAATTCGACGACAACCGAGGAACCTCACCAGGGTTTGAAATGCTCGTGACATTTCGGTGAAAGCCGAAACTTCTCACAAGGACGCGAGCACAGGTGATGCACGGTCCTCGTCAGTTCGTGATGTGAATTGTTCCCTTAAGTGGGGTAACGAACGCAACCCCCGTGGTATGTTATATGTGTCATGCCAGACTGCCCCGCTCTTTGCGCGGAAGCGCAAAGAGCAAGTTTCAATATTGCAATATTTAAATATTGAAATATCGCTCTTTGTTCATTCTGAACAAAGAGCGGGGAGGAAGGCGGGGATGACGTGAGATCAGCGTGTCCCTTTGATATCCTGGGCTACACACGTGGTACAATGGCGCGCACAATGGGTTGCAATGTCGCGAGGCGGAGCTAATCCCATAAAACGCGCCCCAGTTCAGACTGGAGTCTGCAACTCGACTCCACGAAGTAGGAATCGCTAGTAAACGCGGATCAGCTACGCCGCGTTGAATACGTTCTCGAGCTTTGTACTCACCGCCCGTCACGTCAAGGAAGCCGGGAGTGCCTGAACGTCCCGTTCGCGGGATGCAAGGCAAGCTCGGTGACAGGGACGAAGTCGTAACAAGGCATCCCTAGCGGAAGCTGGGGATGGAACAATCTTTTTAGGGTTATATTCGAGCTAATCATCAAGAAGTCAGGCCGAAAGGCCGGATAATCTTGGAGAAGGCCCTCCGTTCTGCCAAGAATGCGGTTTTCTTTTCGATCTGCTCACTACCTTAGGTTGATACCGCAACTCATTGCGGGAATAAGTGTTGGTCTCTAACTTTCAAATGGAGATCGTGCGGATCCGTCGCTAACGGATCGTCGGAACAGCTGGAAGGTTTATTTACTCACTTATACGGTTTCCGGTTATTGTAATTTCAGACACGTTCGCATTTTCCTGCGAAACGCTCACTAAGGGTCGGCGCGATTTTCTCCGCCATTGGCGGAGAACCAAGCAAATCGCGCCTCCCATTGTCTGAAATTACAATAGTCGAAACCGTTTTGAGTTCGTTTCGGTCTTTTCTCAAATAAGCGCATGCCGCGCCTTTTTGTGATGGAAAGATTTAGGCACTCAATGCTCATTTTTGGGGTTTTCTTTTTAGATCACATTCAAATTTGTGTTTCTGCGGAATCCTTGCTATGTTTTCTACGGGACTTTGAAAAGGAAGCGTGATGCGGCAAAATAATACCTGGTTTTTTTGGGATATCGGCGGAGTGTTTGACAGGTTTGTGGAGGATAGTTTTTTGGATTCTTTGTCCCTGCTTTTTCGCGTAAAAGCCGAGGAACTGCTTAATTTTTTCCGGGAAGGAGATCCGAGTTTTTGGCATCGGATTGAGAGCGAACCGGAATGGGATGCTCGTAAGATTCATGCTGAATTTTGTGAGCGTTTCGGCAAAAATGTTTCTTTCGGAGTTTTTATTAGGAGTTTTAACGCCGGAATAATATCTGCTGATTTTGATCGAGAATTAATCCGTCTCTTGGAAGATATAAATCTGGCAGGAATTTCTCAAGGGATCATCTCTAACATTAACAGTATTCATGCCGAGTGTGTGGAGAAAAATTTCTTATATATCTTGAAACATATTCCGCGCGGCCATCGCCATTACTCGTATGTGATTGGCGTACACAAAAGTCGGACTCCGGAGGCGTTTTTGAAAGTTTTTGACTTGAGCGGCGCGGATCCGAAAAATTCCTATTTCATCGATGATCGCGAATATAATATTGAAGGTTTTGAGCGCGCTGGCGGCACCGGGATTTTATTTCATGGCTACCACGATGTGAGATTTCAGTTAAAGCGTCGCGGCTTGCCCTTGCCGTAGTTCGGCAGAATAAAAAAATAACGCAGTTCACAACTGCGTTATTCAATTTGTCTAAATGCAGGGCGTTCATCCCGTTACCACGGAGACCACGGGTGTGAACCCGTGGAGGAAGTGGAGTTCCGTTCCGCGAAGCGAATTGATGGATACCACGGGCGTAAGCCCGTGGTAACGGGATTCATTTGACCTGGGGGCATTTTTATCATACTATCGGGTCAAAGGTCGGAAGCCCTTTATTAGTTTAAATTGATAAATGTACCTATGGATAAAAAAATAGCAATCATTGCGGCAATATCTTGCCTATTTATTATTGGCGGCGTTTTTATGGCGAGTGCAAAAGACGACGGAGATGATGATAATGGCGTTGGCCACAAAATAGAAAAAGCGGTGGAAAGCGTTGAAAAGCATCTGAATCGCCTGCTTGAGGTTAAAGATAAAGTTTCGGATAATGACTTGAAAGAGGGTCGTTCCGGTACAAGTGTTTTAATCAACCCCGCGGGACAAACGCGCATCACCAATGGCGAGGTTGTTTCTGTTGCATCTTCAAGCGCGGTATTCACGGTAAAACTTTGGGGCAAGGAGTGGCTGGTAATGACCGGTAGTGATACGAAATATGTTGGCGCCGGGAAAGAGGTCGTTTTTAGTTCACTGGCTGTGGGGCATAAAGTAGATGTTTCAGGTTCTATGATGACCGAAGCCGGACATGAGGGGCATATTATGGCGCGGTTGGTGCGGGATCGTTCGCTTGTTTCTGAAGCAAACACCGCCAGGATTGAAGAGTTGCGCAAAATGATTCAGGAACTTATGGATCGGTTGAATAAGATTCTGCAGAGCGTGGGCGCAACTACTACCAATCCGTAATTTGTGCGAATATCATACAAAACACCCTGCATATCGCAGGGTGTTTCGTATGATGATTGCAAAATCCGTAAAATATAATTAGAATAACAATCATCGGGCGTGTAGCTCAGTGGTAGAGCGCGTCACTGATAATGACGAGGTCCAAGGTTCGATCCCTTGCACGCCCAATTCAATAAGATAACGGGGCATGGTCCTGCACACTCGTCTAGTTTTTAATCTTAAACAGTTTTGAATTGCCCGAGTTGAATATCACTTCTCCCAGGGCATAAAATTTTGCTTCGTTTAGCGCTGGGTATTGCGTTCTTTCTAGGTCGCCGATATAAACATATTTGGCTTCGTATTTGTTTATAAGCCGAAGGGTTTCATTCAGATCCGGGGACTCAAATATTTGCCTGACTTCAAGCGAGATCATGGAAACATCTCTCCACCCTGATTCCTGCGGAACGCCCGGATCCGCGTTTTTTAGTTGGGGCTTAAATCTCCAGGTCCACTCGTGGGTAAGCCAGTTAATGGGACTGATTGATCCCGTAAAAACGCTTAATCTTCCATAATCCGAATAACTATCTCCGGCGGCTTCAACCATAACTTCTCTTCGGCCTATGTTTTTTTTAATCCATTGAACGGCTTCGTAATCATCCGGATAGAGTTTTTTTAAAAATAACAAACCGTCCAAAGAATAAGGCGGCGGCGCAGATAAATAAAATTGGTTAACGGCCTGATAAGGATAGTATAATCCTAAGAATACTAAAGCAGATATTAAAATCGCAAGGAAACGGATATGCGGCTTTATTTTTTTTATTTTTATCGGAGATCTTCTATATTCTTCCGTTGCCTGTCCGGCTAAAACCATGGCGGAGAACGCAAGCAGGATCCAAGCATGGAAGCCGAATTTAAAAACCGTATTTGCCCGGAAATAAGGAGGGTTGGCGATAGAATATACGTCTTTTACGAAAAAAAGTTCAACACCCGCGAGCAGAATCAGGGCTGAAATAATCAGAACTATCGCATAATTTTCGGCATTCCATATTTTTTTTCTTAAAGCCGCAATGCTGACTGCAGAAATCGTAAGAAATCCGCCCCACATGCCAAGCCACCCAAGGATTGGCGTGGGATATTGTTTGCCTATGAGCGCGTTGTTTTTTGCGTAAACAGGAGCGAAACCTATGCCGGCCGCCCCGCTTTCAAAATGCGCAAGAAACGGGAGCATTAGAATTAGCGCGCAGATGCCCAGGGTCGCGGCTTTTAAAATAAATTTATAATTATGTCGTATGGCCGTGATCCAGGTCGGCTGGAGCTTGCTCAAACGCAGTATTTTTATAAATGTAGAAACAGAGATGACGAGCGTAAGCGAGATAAAATCCCAGGTATTGATTAGGCCCAAAGAAGCCAGGATTATGGTGAGAGCAAGCATAAGATCATATCGCCATTCGATATTCTGAAAAAGTTCATAAATAACAATTAATGCCAGTATAAAAAACGGCAGGGCTATGAGATGGGCGTGCAAATCGCCGACCGTGAAGCTGTATGAAGGTATTTCGTTGATAATGTAAGATGGCTCATAAAGCCGGGTTGATTTGGCATAACTGCATATAACCGGGGCGGTTGAAGCGAGAACGCAAAAACTGTAGGCAATTGTTCCGGAAACAGCCGCAAAAAAACCAGCCAAGGCAGCAAATAGATTGGAATTAATAAATCTTTTTACCAAAGCCCAGGATAGCATAATTGTAGAACTGAATATCAATCCGAGCGTAAAAGTATAGCCGAAGTTGGTCGGTATACCGGAGAGCCGCGAGACAAGTGCAAAAATATAATGCCCATAATAATAATAATTAATCGGCTCTCCCGCTCTCCAGGGGTCAAGGGGAGGGAAGTAATTCGCCAGGGCGGATGCGTTGAAAAACGCCATATCCATAAAGCGTTCAGTCCCGTGGATTTCAGCGTTGTGGGATCTTAACCAGAGGTACGCGACATATAATATGATCCAGAATAATTCTATCCATAAAATATCCTTGAGAAAATTGCGCCAATTTTTAGGCCAATTTTTAAGCAAATACCAAAATGAGGCGCCGGCCGCGATTATAAATAAAAAACGCAGTAACAGCGTATTCTGGAAATCAAGTATATTGAATGAGGAAAATAACCATATAAAATAGCCGAGAATAAGAAGACCGAGCGGTTTTGCTGAAATGAAAGCGATTTTGAAATTCGGAATCCAACGGCTTGTAAAAGCCAGGCCAATCACGGCCAAAGCGGAAAATACCCCGTAAAATAACATTGCCATTGAATATTCACCCCGTTAGAGAAAAACTGATATCGTCTTTCGTGCTTAAAAATATGTAGTTTTATTGGCTTGGGGATGAAAATATTTAATTAGTTTTTCTCTAACGGGGTTCATAAAACATATGTTCTATATTAAGACAAAGACCATAAAAGCTCAATTTGTATTCTTGGCGGGGTTGTGTATAACCAGTTTTGCTTTTTTACGGGTTTTATCGTAAATTGTGCGTATTATGGCCTCCCGCACTAATTTTGCGCGGTAGGCCAAGGCAAGACGCTTCGCCCATCAAGGGGCGGCCTGTTCAGCCCGTATCTTGCGGATTGAGCGGGCTTCATCGGTCGGTGGCGTAATTGCGAGAGCTGATTGGTAAAATTAGTGCTGGATGCTCATATTTGCAGCGAAATTTTGTTCGCCGCGTGAGCTCCAAAATTTTGACAAATATGGCAGATACAGCTTATTGTGTTAAGTGCCGCGAAAAGCGGGATATGCGGGACGGCAAAGAGGTGAGTATGCCGGGCAAGGGCGGGGAGCGCCGCGCCCTAACCGGTTTTTGCGTCAAATGCGGCACGAAGATGTTCAAGATCCTCGGCAAGAAATAGTCGTGCTTTTTGCGGAGGATTTTTTGGGGGTAGCAATACCTCTTATAGTTGTTTTAGTGTTTTATTATTCATTAACCTCAATTTAATAAAGGAATATTGGTGATCGGCGTTTGATCAGCAATGTAGATAGCCATTATTCCGAAATCAAGAGAAACATATGGCAAAAATGTCGAAGTCCGAGGTCCTGAATTCTCTGGCGGAAAAAACAGGCCTCAAGCGAAAAGAAGTTGCGGGACTCATGGAGGCCATGATTGAGCTCGCGTATAGGCAGGTAAAATCAAATGGCGAGTTTCCGATTCATGGTCTGGGTAAATTTGTGAAAGTGCACCGCAAAGCGCGCATGGGACGAAACCCGGCAACCGGCGCATCTATTAGTATTCCGGCCAAAACCGTAGTTAAATTCCGCGTGGCCAAAGCAGCCAAAGAAGCAGTGCTATAAATTATTTAGGAGATAAATTCTAAAACTCCGGCCTAGGCCGGAGTTTTAGATTAATCAAATACTTGCACTAAACTTTGTGAATAAAAATCGCGCATCCTTATGGTGCGCGTTATGACTGGATAGGCCTGCGAGCCCGCAAATATTTGCTTTTACTGTTGGGACAAATCCACTCGATAATTAATTTTTCAGTTTTCCAGTAAACCATGGCTACATTCTTGTGTGGCGGTATGGGCGAGCCGGAACACATTGTAGCCGTTCTTTTCCGATCCGGATGCGTGTTGTTTCGTTTAAACCACAGACGTTCGAATTCTATCCTTTCCCGAAAACCCATTGTTTGGAAATCCGACATCCAAATTTCGTTTGCTGAATACCACGCAAGATCTTTGTCAGACGCTTCTTGCAACGGAAAGCATCTGGTTGTTGTCTCATGCGGTGCTGGAAAATATTGATCAAGCCCGTTGTCCGTGCATTCCGAGATCTCTACTGGAAATTTTTCTCGCAGGGCTTGAATAAGTTGGCTTGTGAGTACCTCGGCCTTGTTTACAATTTGTACCTCATCGGTTTTTTGAAACAGCTTCAGGGGGTTGAACATTGAAACCTCTTTGTTGTTCAAGAACTTATTAAATACTTACAAATTGCAAATTTAATGTCAACATTTGTGTGTTATTTAAACCGTATTGGCATTTCTATCTTTTCGTCGTGCTCCGGCAAGCCGGACGGATTGTCTTTTTCCAAAACAAGTGTACCGCGTTCGGTTTCCGGCACTGGGAATGTGAGCATCACGGAGAATGGTACAAATTCCGTGGTCATCCATTCGCCTTGCGCTTGGGCAGAAGCAACAGTTATTTTCTTTCCATTGCCGTCAAGAAGATGTATTGGGAATGATGCTTCAAAATACCAAAATCCGCGTGCCTCTCCTTGTATTTCAATCGGACTTTTTATCAGTTCACCTGGAAGTGGAGAAAATACCCTGATTTTATCGGTTATAACGGGCTGCGGCGCTATTTCCGCTGGAGCATGTTTTTGCCACGGAAAAATAAAACACCAGTCATCTTCACAAAAAAATGTCACAAAACCAGTCCACGCCATAAGAAGAGCGGCAATGATTGCAATAATAATTAGAGCGGTTTTCATCTATATTATGGAGTAATTTCAACTCCGCGCCAGAAAGCAAATCGTCCTTTTATTTGTTTAGCCGGTTCGGTCGGTTCAGGATACATCCAGGCGGCGTTTTCGTTAATTTCGCCGTCAACCACGACATTATAATAATCCGCCACTCCCTTCCAATGGCATTTGTAAATTCTGCCGCTTTTTTGCAGATACTCCATCTTAACGGATTCCGGCGGAAAATAGTGATTATTTTCCACTATCACGGTGTTGTTGCTTTCTGCAATGATTTTATTTTTCCATACAGCTTTCATATCTAATATTATACTCTTGATCGGCTGTATTTACAAAAAAATATATCCGTGCTAAACTCCAAACGGTACTTTTATTTGGAAACAAGGAGTATAAAATGAGCCGATTAGTAAAATTAGTGCAAAAGCATCCGCTTTTTGCGGATATGGGCGCGGCGGAAAGTACGACAACTTTAGAGTTTCCAGAACCGGCGAGATAAAATATTTCTCCCAGCCGGATCCGGATGAAATAAAGGCGGTCGCAGGCAGATTCGGCTTAGTTTTGACTAAAGAGTCATTCAGTGACTTTGAGATGGGTGGCAAGGTGATCAAAAAGGACCTTTTTGCCTCTCAATTTTTCCGCAAAGAATAGTTTTTCAGCCCCAACCCAAGGGGCTTTTTATAATCCCTGCCAGAAGACCATGGTTGAATGGCAGCCCGAAGCTAAGCGGAGGGGATTATATAGACCCAGTAATTTTGCAAAGCATATACGCATTTTGCAAAATTACTGGAAGGTGCGGAGTACCACGGGCTTGCCCGTGGGTCTCTATATTTTGTGCGATCAAATTAAAAAAGGATGGCAAGCATCCTTTTAATCAAGCTTTGTGAGGTAAACTTTATGTACTGGTTTATCTTTGTCTCCGAAGTTTTCAAGCGGATCGCAGGTAACTTGCATCTCTACGGTTACGAAGCAGGTGTGTTGTGGGCCTTATTTTTTTCTCCCCCGTTGCATGGCCCAGGCGCAGAATTCGGCAAGATCTTTCGCGCCTTCTTCGTCCGTCGCCTCAAGCGTTACCAGCGGCTGTTCTTTTGAAACGTAATCAATTCGGGCTATGAGCATAAGATTTCCTCATTTTTTGGAGCTTTTGGAAGCATATCATATGACGTATTATGATGCAATAAATAAAATATCCACCGATTTAGTGGATGATTATATTAATATTTCTCAATAATTAAAAGCTGTGTAGGAATTTTTAGGCCGCTTCCGATCGGATCGTTTTCTTCACATGGTAAAAGTGTGATTCTAATCCCTTTTTCTCGGGTAAGCATTTGCAGGGCGCGGTAAACGCGTTTTTGCTCTTTTTGGCGGTGTTCGGGTCTCCGTACCGGCGCCAGCGGATAAAAATACGCTGTTCCCCCGGATTTCGTAACACGGATTGCTTCTTGAAATGAATTAAGTATTGCGCGAGGCGAATTTAGTAGCAGCGGAATCGCTGATATGGAAATGACGGTGTCAAAAATATCATCATGAAACGGGAGCGCTTGAGCGAGTGTGCAGGCGGATCGTTCCAGACAATACTTTAGTGCATTCAGTTCCGGAATTGAAGCCCGACGCGCATTCGCCCGTTCCACCCATAGCGCATACCGATGACTGGCCTCGGATAGGTCTTTGTCAATGGAAAATATTTTTGCTCCGTAGTTTAAGGTCGCCTCTTGGGCAAAATACAATCCACCGCCGCCGATGTCCAAGATCAGTTTTCCTGAAAGGTCCTCAAGCGTAATAGGTAGTTTCTCCAAATACCTATCAAGGAATGGGGTTCTGCATCCGCATACTCCGGATGGCTTCATATAAAACCTTATTTTGTATCGGAACTTTTTAAAGCGTATCATGCGGGGTATTATGGTGCAAGAAATAAAATATCCACCGAGTCGGTGGATGGTTTTAAGTACCAAATGGATAAGGCCGGTCAAAATAGCAGTTGGGATTTTTACAGCGGAAACGTTTTGTTTCCGGTCCGACACGTTTTCCCGTTTGGCATTTGGGGCATGGAATGATTTTGGTTTTTGTTCCTGGAAGCCAAATTTCCTTTTGTTCCGATATTTGTGGGGCTGTCACGGCAACCCCCCGGATATCTGCGTAATGCCGTTTAATATTTTCCGGGCTAATCCAGAGATCGTCGCCATTTTTTATTCGTGTCTATTCGGCGCGCAACATATCAATTCCGCGCTGGTATAAGCGATTTGCCAATTTTTCCGGAAAGATTCCGTGCAGACGCTCTGAAAAAAGTTTTTGAGCATCTTCCCGGCTATCCGCTGCTTTTTTGATGTCTTGTATAAGTGTCAAAAGCAGTGATTCAGTGATAATCCGGTTGTGCAAAAGTTCTTTTTCTTTGACTAAGCCCAGGCAACTGGTTACCTCGGATTTTAGATTGAAACCGGTCAGCTTCATGTCGTTTTCCCAATCCGTAAATCCGGTTTCAATGAAAATGGCCAGTTTAGCTATGGCTGTTTCAGGGCGCCGCAGCTTGAATTCTTCGCGTATAGCTTTTTGATACTGTGGACTAAATAAATCAACCGGGTGTGGCATATTAAACCTTGTCAATGTAACTGATTAAGAATATACTATGTATCATATGAAAAGTCAAGCCGCAAAGAAAGTATTTATCGCCTTGTCCGGCGGCGTGGATTCTTCCGTCGCCGCAACGCTTCTTAAAAAGCGCGGTTTCAATGTGCGAGGGATTCATATGAAAATGTGGTTTGATCCGGATATTCCATGCATATCTCGCGAGGATCGTTTGGACGCGGCACGGGTGGCGGCACATTTGGGGATCCCGTTTGAGACCTGGGATTTTACTAAAGAGTATAAAAAGGAGGTGGTGGATTATATGGTGCGTGAATATGCAGAGGGAAGAACGCCGAATCCAGATGTAATGTGCAATCGGCATATTAAGTTCGGGTTATTTTTGAAGAAAGCATTGGAAAGGGGAGCGGATTTTATTGCGACAGGACACTATATCAGAATCAAGAATCAAGAATCAAGAATCAAGATGTTAAAGGCGAAAGATCTAAATAAAGATCAGTCCTATTTTTTATGGACGTTAACACAAGATCAGTTGCAACATTGTTTGTTTCCGATAGGGGATTATACCAAACCGCAGGTGCGCGCGTTGGCAAGAAAATTCGGATTGCCGACTGCGAAAAAAAAGGATTCGCAGGGGGTTTGTTTTATCGGAGAATTTGACATGAAAGAATTTTTAAAAAAGCGAATTCCCGAAGCACGCGGTCTAGTAGTGACCACGGGCGGCAAGATGGTGGGAGAGCACAAAGGGCTTTCACTTTATACCATCGGTGAGCGCCACGGACTTGGAATCGGGGGAGGGATTCCGTACTATGTTGCGGTCAAGGATTTTAAGACCAATACGCTTATTGTTGGAGAGGGGCCGGACGATGAAAAACTTTTCCAAAAAGAACTTATAGCAAAAAATGTGAATTGGATTTCTGGGAAAGAGCCAAAATTACCGTTAAAGTGCGAGGCCAGGATTAGATATAGACAGCCGCTTCAGACGACGCGAATTACGAAGTATGAATTAGGAATTAGGAAAAAAACAAAAAGCAAATCCATAATTCGTAATTCATCATTCCTAATTCAATTCAGTGGGCCGCAGCGTGCCGTAACTCCCGGACAGTCAGTAGTATTTTACCAAGGAGATGAAATGCTCGGCGGCGGGATTATTGCTTGATTTTTATTACGTATTATGGTAAGCTGATTTAAGCAAATTTCCAATTTAGGGGGATAAAAATGAAGAGCGGATCCAAGGCGAAGGTGAAGAAAGTAAAGCATGAATGGGGGAAAAACCGAATGTTCGTGGCGGATGTTGCGGAGAACTTTGATCATACGCATTTTTTTGCCGTAGATACTCTCATTTCTTATGAGTTTCATGAGGCGATGAAAAACAAGTTAGCGCTCGATCCGGAAAAAAAGTTAATGCTCGCGATTCTGGAAGATGCGGTGTATTGTTTTCAGAAATATATTAATTCTTCCAGTTGGAGAGGCCGCACGCTTTTTTTGGACGCTGATGCCTGGATTCAGGAAAAAGATACGGTTTACCTTTTTTCGTTTGAAAGCGTTTGCGAACATCTCGGATTTGATGCGGATTACGTCCGGGAAGGTTTGAACCGATGGAAAAAGCAAAATCAGCGTCTGGTGGAAATTCAAGTCCCGCGTCGTGAAAGAAGAGGGCGTAAGCCGTGCAATTCCACTATTTTAGAAATAGCGGTTGCCTAATGCAACCGTCTTTTTTTATTTCATTTTTTGTGATATGATTTTTAATATGCGTTCAGATGAATTGCGTCAAAAATTCCTGAATTTTTTTGAGAAAAACGGGCATATAATTGTGCCGTCTTCCTCTCTGATTCCCGATGACCCATCGGTTCTTTTAACAACAGCCGGCATGCAGCAGTTTAAACCATATTATTCCGAGCTTGATCCGGAAACAACCGTTCATCCGTCCATCGGAAAACCGATTGGAAAAAATGCGGCATCCGTGCAAAAATCGTTTCGTACCTCGGACATTGACGAGGTGGGGGATGATTCTCATCTTACATTTTTTGAAATGTTGGGAAATTTTTCGTTTGGCGGATATTTCAAGAAAGAGGCGATCAGGCTCGCTCATGAATTTATCACAAAGGAGCTCGGATTTCCCATTTCTTTTGTAACTATTTTTAAGGGATCCGAGACGGTGGCCAAAGACGAGGAATCGCGTAAAATCTGGCAGGCGCTTGGCGTAAAAGATATCCGGGAAGAGGGAATTGAAGATAATTTTTGGGGACCGACCGGAAATGCTGGTCCCTGCGGCCCTACCACGGAAATATATTGCGAGAATTCGGCAGGCGGTAAAGCCGAGATTTGGAATGTGGTGTTCAACGAATTTTTCTTTCCGGGATCGCGCGCTGAATTGCTTTCCGGCGCCTCCGGAAAAAAATTGGAAAAACTGAAAACTCCGGGTGTGGATACCGGCATGGGACTTGAACGGCTTGCGATGATCGCGCAGAACAAGAAAAATATTTTTGAGACGGATTTGTTCCAGCAGCCACTCCAATATTTTCTAGCTTTTGGAGAAGCGGGAAGAATAATCTCTGATCATTTGCGTGGCAGTATATTTTTATTAGCAGATGGCCTCAGGCCCTCTAATAAGGACGCTGGTTATATATTAAGAAGATTAATTCGGCGTATCGTGGTGAATTGTAAACTTGAGTCAATACCTTTGGATTCATTGACTCCGCGTATACAGCGAATAATAAATTATTATGATTTTTATCCCGGGTTAGTCAATAATAGCCAGATTATTTTTGAGGAGTTCAATGCGGAAGTAAATAGGTTTAATAAAGCTCTTGATAAGGGGCTTAACGAATTTTTTAAGAAATATCCTGAAATGCAAGTTCAACGAATTGAACGCGGTAAAGGTTTTGAACCGCATATCTTAAGGTGTATTAATGTGGATGATGCTTTTTACTTCCATCAAACTTTTGGGCTAACAGTCGACATTATTAAGGATTTAGCTAAAAAAGGTGGACATTTGGTTGATGAAGAGTCTTTCCACAAGGCGTTTAAACAACATCAGGAAATTTCCCGCGCCGGGCAGGAGAAAAAATTCGGAGGGCATGGGCTTTTGCTTGATACCGGGGAACTTAAAGCCGCGGATGAAAATGAATTAAAAATTGTCACACGGCTTCATACCGCAACCCATATGTTGCAACGTGCGTTGCGTGAGGTTTTGGGGCCGGATGTGCATCAGGCGGGATCGGACATCACGGTTGAGCGCACGCGGTTTGACTTCACATTTCCGCGCAAATTAACGCCCGAAGAAATTAGGCAAGTTGAGGACCTGATTAATCAAAAAATAAAAGATGATTTGCCCATGCAAAAAAAAGTGCTTCCGAAATCGGAAGCGGAAAAAACCGGAGCCCTTTATTTCTTCAAAGAAAAATATCCTGATCCGGTGAACGTCTATTTTATAGGTAAATCGCTGGAAGACGCCTGGAGCAAAGAATTTTGCGGCGGTCCGCATGTCACGCATACCGGCGAGATCGGTAAATTTAGAATTGCTAAAGAAGAGGCAGTGGGCGCGGGGACAAGGAGAATTCGCGCGGTGGTGAGATGAAATATAAGAGGTGTTGGGGGTGTGAATACGCCACCCGGGTGGCGTATTCAGAAAAAAGTATAAAAAGTTCTATGGAAAAACCGTTTAAATAAGTAAATGTGTGCGACACTCGGTCGGTGTCGAACATTGAGTATGGAAAAAATATATTTTATAACAGGTAATAAGAATAAGTTTGAGGAAATAAAAGCGGTTTTGCCCGGAATCGAGCAGTTGGATATTGATTTGCCGGAAATTCAAGAGGTTGACCGCCGACTAGTTGTTGAGCATAAACTTTTAGAGGCATTCAAACACTGCACTGGCGAATTTATAGTAGAAGACACCTCTCTTCATTTTGAGTGGCTGAAGGGATTACCCGGACCTCTTATTAAATGGTTTTTAAAGACCATTGGCGTGGAGGGTTTGGCGGATTTGGCGGAGAAACTCGGCAATAATATGGCTGAAGCCAAAACCGTTATCGGATATGCCAGAAACCGTGAAGAAATTTTCTTTTTTGAGGGAGTGATAAAGGGAAAAATCGTTCCCCCGCGCGGGGAGAAACGTTTTGAATGGGACCAGATTTTTGTGCCCGATGGCCAGAATAAAACATTTGCGGAAATGGGAATGGAAGAGAAAAATAAGATCAGCATGCGAAGGATGGCGGTGAATAAATTAAAAGAATTTTTGGATGCTCAAGTACACGAATAATAAACGAATTATTTAACGAATTTTGACGAATCACGAATTCATAAATAAGGAATAAAAAGCGAAGGACCCCATAAGCACGAGGCTACATGGGGTCCGACTTGGCTTGTGGGCAGAGATGCCCACGTCGCCGGCGGCCTAGGTCAGGTCAGCATGCAATGATTAAACAAAAAAGTGTTTTTTGCCTTCATGCATTTTCCCTTCTTTTTTTACTGCCTAAATAGGCAGGTTGCGGAGACGTTATTGGAACCATATCCATTATAGCATTTAAGCCGTTTTCCTGTCAATAGAATGGCGCAAGGGGATAGCCCGCTTTTTTTGTTTCAGCAAATTGCGCTATAATAAAAGAGTATATGTTTTCCTTATTGCAAAGCAAAAAAATACCGCTTTATGCGGCCATTGACGTGGGATCCCATGCGGTTAAAGCCATTATTTTTGAGAAAACCAAGGATAAGAAAAATCCTAAAATCTTGAAAAAATTGGTGATGAAACTGCCGCCCTCTTTTGAGCCGATTCGCATGGTGCATAAACTTCGGGAAATCCTTTTCGTGGTGGTGAAAGAGCTTGGCCGGGTGCCGGAAAAGTTGGTGATTGCGCTCGGTCCATCCATTGCGGCGCATGCGTTTGAAACCTGGAGCGCGGGATCACTTTCCTTCGGAAAAGTGTCACGTGAAGATTTTGACCGTTTGTTCAAAAATGCGACCAACTCGCAGATGTCGGCCGGGCGCCCAATTTTTGCCTACCCGATTGAAGTTCTTATTAATGGATATGTTGTGGCGGCTTTTAAGGCCGGCGGTTGGGTTCCGGCGGGCTTGGGCGGGATAGAGGATTCAAGAAGCGGGAGATTCGGGGAGTTGGCGGTATCACCCGGGAGTGCCGTAAGTTTTCGCGTTTTGACTCTTTCCTGCGCGGAAGAAATCGGCGAGGGTTTATTGAATTTGAAAAAAAGTTTGGGCGGGATGCCGATTGAGTTTATTTCCGTATCCATGGCGCATCATCATGCCGTGACGCAAGTCCTTGGGTGTAGCGACGCCATACTGATTGATATCGGCGGCGAGATGACGGTTATGGCCGCGATCCAAAATGCCGTGGTCGGAGAAATTATATCATTTGATGTGGGGGGAAGAAATTTTGTGCGCGGCATTGCGCGCGCGGCCGGCATTTCTTTTGACGAGGCGGAGGATTTGAAGCGCCAATATGCAGACGGCCATATAAGCGAAGAACGGAAGAAAATGATTCGTTCATTTATAGGACAGGAGACCGATTTTTGGAAAAAAAAGTTTTTGGAGTCGCTGGACGCTTTTTACCGTTTGGGGCCTTTACCGCCGGATGTTTTGCTTTTTGGCGGCGGGTCAAACATGGAAGATATCGCCGCCTATCTTCGCGAGGGCGGATGGCTGCAGGATTTTTCCTATGCAAAATCGGCCTCGGTGCGTATGCTGCACGGTTCGGATCTTTTTGAGGGGTCATCCCTCAAAGGATTTTTGCATGGACCGGACGAATTTGCGTTGGGATCGCTCATTCATTATGCGTTGGCAACTTAGTAGAAGCAAAATTAAACGCCACCAAACGCAAAATTAGACGCAAATTTGCGTATATGAGACCGTTGAACAATCCCTAAAAATATATTTTTCGAGTAAGTCCTTCGACTTCGCTCAGGATAAACTGAGCGCATCGAGAAATTACCTTAAAAAGGAGGCTTCTCGACTTCGTTGATACTCCGCTCGAAGAATAATTCAACGGTTTCTATGTGTATTGCGTAAATACTTGTATATATTATTGCTTTTAAAGACATGATCAAAAAAATTCCAACAGACGGAATTCGGAAGAAATCAAAATCACCCGGTTCCAAATTTTCTCCGACGGAGGATTTTTCTTCGGAGCCGCCGGAAGAATTATTGCCCTTACCGGTGCAGGATGCGATTCAAGACAGCGCAGATGCGCTGGAACGTTTTATGCGGAGAAAAAGCGCGTCGCGCGAAGATCCGACCCCGGCTGTCTCAGATGAAGAAACCATCGCTTCGGATAATTCCCGTACTTTTCCGGGGGGTATTGAACCCGGCGGAAAAGATTGGGAACTCGCCGCGGTATCTCCGCCGCCCGCTCCGTCAGAGCCCGTTCCGTCTCTAATGGGGCAAGCGCCTTTAGAGCAAACTCTAACCGGACAAGACCGCAGGATTTTAAGAAAAGTATTGGATAAATCAAAAGAGGGCGTGGAAAGTGTTTCGTCTCCCGAGGGAGAGATCTTGATTATAGAACCGCCGTCTGATCCCAAAATTGTTGAAATCGCCAGCACTAAGGCGCGGTGGAGTATGCGGGCGCCATTTGAGCGGATATTGAATTTAAGACGTCTTTTTCGCAAAAAAGACCAGCAAAATGATTTTATCCGGAGTCCCCGAAAAATTTTAAGCGTCAGAAACGGAGTAATAAGCGGACTGGGCGTGGTTATAATTATTTTTATCCTTCTTTCCACGGTTTTTGCGCGTGCCACGGTTTTTATAACTCCGCGTGTTGAGCAAATTAATATTCGCGATGTGACCGCGCTTTTTGACGCATCTATCGTTAAGCCGTTGCCGGAAAAAAAGGTCATTCCGGCGGAGCGGCTTGAGTTCACCCGCAATGTTTCAAAAGAATTTGAAACTACTGGCAAAGAACTTGTAGAGGAGCGCGCGCGGGGAAAGGTAAAAATTTATAATCGTTTCAGCTCTTCTCCCCAAGGACTGATTGCCAACACGAGATTTGTGACCGATGCGGGGATTTTGTACCGTTTAACGTCTCCGGTTATGATTCCGGGGGCTAAAATTGAGAATGGATCAATTGCGCCGCAATTTATTGAGGCGGAACTTATAGCAGATCAGGTTGGGACCGAAGCCAATCTGCAGGGAGAAATTCGGTTAAATATCCCGGGTTTTAAAGGAAGCCCTAAGTATGACGGTTTTTACGGCATCACAGCGCAAGGGTTTTCCGGCGGATTTCGCGGGGAGGCCAGAGTGGTTTCCAAAGACGATCTTTCAGCCGCCGAAAAAGAAGTTACCAAGCAGGTTTTTGACGGATTGCGCGAGGAGATGAAGCGTAAAGTCCCGCCCGAATTTAATTTCATTGAAACACTCTCCGAAATTGAGATTACAAATGTTGTTTCGCCGCGGGTGCGTACGAGGACCGAACGGTTTGGGGTGGAAGCATCCGCCCGCGGCCGCGCTTTGATTTTTCGGGAGCGCGATGTACGCGATATGCTGCGTTTTCTGATTATAGGAGGAGAATCCTCCAAAAAATTAGTGGATGAGTCCGAGGAATTAAATTATCGAATCCGTAGCGGTGATCTGAAATCCGGTCGCGCGGAAGTTACGGTTGCCGGGAAAGTTAAAGTAGAAGACATTATTCCGCGCGATTTGCTTACTGAAGAACTTCGCGGCAAAAAAGAGGGCACTATCGCAGAAATATTGAAGTCCCGATCCGATATTGCCGGATTTCGCATATCAATTTTCCCGCCCTGGCGCGCTAGCGCTTCTAATGACGCCGGAAAAATAAAGTTGGTAGTTAATGGACAATAGTTTCTTCGATCTCGGTATGGGTATAATTTACGGAATACGCTATCCGGTATATGAAGCATATAAGGCATAAAATCAAAAAACATCACATTATCTCGGCGTTTGCGGTCGGCGGTTTGGCGGCGGCTATGTTCAGTTTCAATAGCCAGCCGATTTTTGATAATACGGACAATTTTGTCCTCTTTGCCCAGGAAGAAATTAAACTCGAACAAGGAGTTCAGGTATCCAGCGGGGATCTCGGTTCCAACGGTAAAATAGACATTGAAAAAGACAGCATCATAAACGGCAATCTTTTCGCTAAAGAAATCTCTATAGACAAAAACACCATCATCAATGGCAACGCCTCGTTCAATAAACTCAAACTACATAAAGAAGTTCAAATCCTCGGAACGCAAACTAAGCCGGTACAATTGCTAATAGCCAATCTGCCGGAAATTCCGGCGTTTAACATTGGCACGCAGAATTTTAACTTCACTGGAGCAACCAATACCCTTGCCGCAGGAAGTTATCGCGATATTGTTGTTGAAAAAAACAGCCGCCTTGAACTTCCCGGAGGTATTTATAATCTCCGTAAACTTGAATTGAAAGAAAACTCGACTTTCGTATTTAATGCCTCAACCACGATAAATATCCAATTTAAGCTCCGTGGCAAAGACCGCGTTTCCGTCTTTCCCGACTTAAACCTCAAACCGGATGATCTGAAAATCAACTACCTCGGCATAAAGCCAAAGAAAGAGAAAGAAGAAAGAGAAGACGACGATGATGAGATAAACTCTCTGCATGACGATAAAGAAAAGAAAGACCATAAAGCCGGAAAAATAAGCAGACCCATTGTTTTTGGCAAACAGTCATTTTTTAATTTCAAACTCCTTGCATCCAGGGCAAGTGTTCATATTGGAAAAGAATCAACTCTGCGAGGACAAGTTCTGGCGAGGAAAATTAGAATTGGGGAAGATTCAATTTTGAGCAGGGAAGAGGTGTTTGAGAAAGAAAGCGATTTCACCAAAATAGTTGAGAGTGATGGAGTGAAGTTTATTATGAATGAGATGGTGATTATCTTCAAAGGCAGTATAAAAGTGAATGAACTTTTTGATGTCGCCAGCTCTGTTAATGGAAAGGCGACCGGATTTCTGCCGGATTTAGAAATTGGAAAAATTGAGGTTTCCACGCGAACAATAGAAGAATTGGACGAGCTTATAAACGAAATCAAGAATTCTAATAACCCTCTAATAGATGAAGTATTGCCAAATGCCTTAATTTTATGAGGACATATATTTTATGAAAGAATTTTTTAAGATAGCAAAAATTTATTACACCCTGGTTATATTATCTTTAGTTATCGTGCCAATATTTCCCGTCGTATTTAGTTATTCCGTTTCACACTACAGGCCAGCTTATTTTGATCATGTAAGCGATTTTACACTTTTTATTATTATTTTTGTAAACGACTCAATTCCATTTTGGCTGATGTTGGTTGGCGTTTTTCTGCTAATAAAATTCCGCAAACAAGAAGAAAATAAGCGACTAGTTAAAAGCGCTTTTTATACCAATTTTATTACTATTTTTATAGTAATACTGCTGGCCAGCGTATTGGTATCCGGTCAGCAGTTACTATTTAGTCAGGATTCACGGAATCTTGAACAAAGAGATCCGTTTTTATTCAAAGCATTTTCGCAAATCAAAATAGGCGATGCGTGGGACATAATTAATTCCAAAATACAAGATCCTGTTTTTGTCGCTGTCGGAATCATAGATACGGGTGTGGACGCCTCCAACGGCCGACATCCCGAATTTCAAAATGTGAATTTAGACGCGTTATCGCCAGAGCTACTTAAAGATAGTAAATCAGGCGGACATGGAACGCAAGTCACAGGCATTATAGGGGCGAACAACATATCTTTCCCTGATGTTAATAATTATACTTTTCCGCAGCTGAACGGAATTTTAAGCGGGGTTCACAAATTGAATTATAATTTAAAACTGGGAAAAAAGCCATTATCTGGATTGACGCTTTTTGGTTTGGGTTCAACCGTTGATGGCTTGTTAAAGAGAGGCGTGAAAATCATTAATATGAGTTTCGCTAATCCAATTCCGGGTTTTTCACGATTTGGGAATAGTACATATCGGAAAATTTTTTCGAAAAAATCAGAAATTTTATTTGTTATTCCTGCGGGACAACTTACCGCATTTGATTTCGATTTTCCCGCAGTAGATGCTGAGTTTATTTCTCCAGCCAATTTAGGAGATGATTTTGATAATGTTGTTACCGTTGGCGCCACGGATATAACCCCCGGATTAGAAGATCAAAGAGTTTCTTCAACGAATTTCGGTAGTGCAGTTAATATTTCTGCGCCCGGCGTTGCGGTTTACAGTCCTGCGCCGCGCGGGAAGGGCGATTTTCCTGCAGATGTCGAGCAAAAAGATAAAAATTATACTCAAGAGTTCGGTGGCACCTCCGCTTCCGCCCCCATGGTTACCGGAGTGGCTGGGTTGATTAAAGCGATAAAACCGGAGTTGAGACCCGAAGATATTAAAAGGATTTTACAAGAATCCGCAGATTCCATCTTTGCCCCAATCGGGAGCGCTGAAGCCGGAAAATTATTGGGTTCCGGTTGTATGGCAACCAGCACTCCATCCGGTCAAGTCCAGCGCGGTTGCCGCTTGAATGCCGAAAAAGCGGTGTGTCATCCGCTTGTTCTTAATTGCGTCCCGCCCCCTCCGCCGTGTATTCTCTCCGGCACAATTTCTTCTGACACCACTATTCCGTCTCAACGCATCTGCGTGGTACAGGGGACCTTTTCAGTGTCTTCGGGCAGAACTCTTACCATAGAACCGGGAGTTGTAATGAAGTTTGAGTCCGCCTCATCCGGCTTGTTTGTTGACGGTATCCTCAATGCTCAAGGAAGTACCTCAAGTCCTATAATCTTCACCTCTCTCAAAGACGATACCGTGGGAGGCGACACTAATAATGATGGTTCGACAAGCTCACCACAGGCGGG
>Ga0209542_10006526_pt1 | contig 22654 bp, 26 predicted proteins | sample RifCSPhighO2_01_FD_184028 | JGI IMG/M metagenome (GOLD analysis project Ga0209542, IMG submission 184028) | Soil microbial communities from Rifle, Colorado - Rifle CSP2_plank highO2_0.1 (SPAdes) (version 2) | ecosystem: Environmental > Terrestrial > Deep subsurface > Rock core/Sediment ... | reverse complement strand
TAATCTCCAAGTGGGTTATTTGTTGAAACTCCTTGCCCTTCAAGATAATTGGCGTATCCATGGGCTAATACTAGGGCTCTATAAAAATCATGGTCATTATCAGTTATGGTTTTATCAAAAAAAACACGACTTTTGTAACCTGATCCATGAGGAGTCATTAAAGTGTTGATAGATTTGTGCGCAAAATTAGGAATAAGCCCTATTTCATCACGTTTTTCAAAATCTGGAGGTAGTGTCATTCCATCAACATAACCTGCAAGTAAGACATCAGTGCGTTGCTCTGCTTGATAGAGATTACGATGCAAGGGTCCATAAAGCGAAGAGGGTTCTGATGCCAGTGGAGAGTTATGGATTGTCTTAATGTATTGCACCAGATATTTCGCAGATTGAATGACTTCACCAACACTACGCATTTTGCTGTCATCAGCGTAGTAATCAATAGAAAAGGTTGGAGACCCTGACGTGACAACATCTGTAAAAACAGCAGTTAGACCTACAGTGTCTTCAAATCTGGCAGAGTCAATTTCAACAAAAGGTTTTTGTCCATCAAGGGATTTAACTATTTTGCTGTAATCTAGGAGGTAAACTGTGGATCCCTTATAGCATGCTCCATTGAAAGGACAAGTTAATTTCGGAAGTCCTGGCAGATCAAAGCAAGCATCTAAACCTCCAGGACAAAAACCGAAGCCTTGGCCTCCCCACGAAGAAGTCGTTCTGTACTGGCCGGAATTTTCTCTGGTAATCTGGTCTTTATACAAGGGGAAATATTGGGTGCTGCCTTGAGGGAACTGTTCGCTTAGCCAGAAGTGGATGAGGTAGAGAGAAAAAAGATTATTTTTTGAGGCAACTTTATTTTTTAGTTGTTTAATTCCATCTAATCCTCCTTTGACATCTGAAGATGGATAAAGATCTGGAAAAGTGACATCAAAGCCATTTTGAGCATGCCTTCCATAGAAAAATACAAAGTCCTCAATTCCAAAATAATAAAGTTGGTCCACGAATTTTCCTAAATAATTGAAAGAGTTGTGTGCCGAAGGTGAAATGACATTGTTACTAATGTATCCCCTATATTCTTTGGTTTGCCATCTGTTGAGACTTGAATCATAAGAAAGAACTTTTAATTGTTCATCCAAGTATTCAAGGTAATTCCAGCCATTGCTACCTTGCAATGTAGAGAAATCTCCAGGATAATTGTGATTTTTGTTATTTAGTTCTATATTTATATTAGCTAATGTTTCTTCACAATAATTGTTTTCTGCTGAAAAAAAGAACTGAATCTTATCTCCTTTAACTACAGGGATTGTTAATTGTATATCTCTTTCACTTGTGTCTATTGGAGGAAATGCCTGACTATTTAAAGCAATGTTATTTTTCTTGACAAAAAAGTTTGAACCATCGCTTTCAATGAGGAGAAATGTAAATTTACAATCTTCATAACCTTTCCTTTGTATATTTGCATTAATATTAGCACTTCCAATTTCATCTGCAGTCCACTGTAGAACTAGTGCATCATTATTTAATGCTCTTGTAAATGTTTCATCATAGATATCTATTTGAGTTTTTGATTGTAATGTTTGCTTGTATGGAGAAACAGGATTATTAATTTTCACCATAACATCTTCTACATTATTGCTTACTGTTAGATAAATTCTTTCTTTGAGAGGCATTACTTCTTGATTATTTTTTCTTCCTGCATAAGTGAAACTGTAATAGCAGGGATCATTTGTTGTTGATTTATTGCAACCGTTGGTTTTATACCATTGTCCATTTGTTTGAGTTGGATCATAATATAGGCTGTAAAAATATAGGGGTTTCTGCGAGGAATCAAGAACGCTTGCAACTGGAGTTACAGACATGTAATTAACAAATGTATGTGTTGCAGTATGTCCGACTAAGCCGTTTCCTAAAGTGAACCCTTCGTAGTTTGGAGCATATTGTACTTCAGTTGTATCTGCTGCAATGTCCATTATAAGAGATTTTCCCTTCGTAAAAATAGTGTAGGTCACTTTATTTCTCCCATTTTCAGTGTAGGTTAGAATAAGTGAACCACTCACTTGTTGGATATCTGTAAGTGTTGTTTGTCTCTGCGGATTTCCAGGCCCATAAACATTATTATCTGAGCTTCTGAAAATAGTTCCTCCTTGCAAAATAGGAGTAATTTCATGATTACCATTATATATTGCGTGGACCGTTAATAACCCCTTATCAATATCTTGTTTCAAAATATAAAAGACCAAATACTCTTCACTATTGACGTGTGAAAAAATCCATCCATCTGGTCCATTTAAGTAAACTGGTCCAAAAACTAATCCTCTAGATCCACTCGCTTCCATGCCATAAGGAGTTATGTCATTTGTTACAGATGTTGGCTGAAGTTGCGGAGGCAGTTTAACATCTAAAGGATAGATATATTGCAAAAATAATCCTACAGCTAAAAGCAAGACTAATAGAGCAATAAAAATAAATGATTTCATTATAATACTATTAACTGGTATATTAAAAAGTTATTGGATTGTTGATTTCTAATTATTAGCAAAGAGATTATTTATAAATAATGAAGTGTTGTTTTTGTTTGATGATTTACGATGAGAGGGGATTGAGTTCTATTGTTACAATTGCATTTATTATTTTAGGCACAGTTATTGGTGTTGCTCTTCTTTGGGCTTTTGTTATGAAGAGTACAAGCAGAAGCGGGGAAATTGTTGATCCTGATTGTTTAACTGTTAACCTTGAATTAATGAATTGTGAGGCTTATAATGCTTGTAGTTATTATTCTGGTTTGCAATATTATGAGGCTGATGTGTTAGTTAAGAGAAATATAGGAAAAGGAAATGTTACTGGGTTGAGATTTATATTTGAGAATATTATTAAGAAAAGAGGTGCTTATGACAAGGATTTGGGTTCTAGAAGTTTTAATGAATTAGATAAAATAGATTTTGTAGAGCCATTTGGCTCAATTCCTATTCAAGTTGGGTTTCCTGATTCTTTGAGAATTGTCGCTTTGATTGGAAAAAATAAAGATGTTTGCCCCCTTACATCTAATGCTATGAAATGTCCTATTATGAATGTTCCTCTTCAATTTGGTGTTTATGCTAATGATACAGATTCAAGCAAAGCTTCTTCAAAAAGAGGGGGAAATTGTTGTCAGTATCCGGCTAATAACAACGAGTGTTATGATGGCAAAGATACTCGATATCAGATTAATCCCACTAATGGGAGATTAACTAATGGTTTACCTCCTGGAAATAAGACTACATGTTGTCTTGTGGATCCTTACAATGGAGGAAGTGCGGGAGTTGCTTAAGATGAAAAGAAAGGGACTTGGGTCTGTAGTTGCTTATATTTTGCTTATACTTCTCGCAGTTGTAGGAGTTTCTATATTGCTTGGAGTTTATTTAAGAAATGTCAGAGAAGGCACTTCTAGCGATTCTTCTTCGTGTTTTGGAGTTGATTTAGAAGCTAAGAGTTGCTTTTTGTTTAAGAAAGAAACTTTGGATAACTTTGGTTTACCTGATGAAAATCCTTTGATTTTAATAAATGTTGAGCGTTTTCCTGGAGGAGGAGATATTAAAGGTCTTAGATTCGTGGTTACTAACTCTTCTAATAATGTTAATGTCGAGAAACCTGTAAACCTAACTTTTATGAATACTATTATTAATACAGATTATTCCAGCTTGATAGAATATAATTCTGTTGAGACCGTTATCAGAGATATTTCTTATGTTCCTGATCCTTATGATGTAACAGTTTCTGTTAGTGCCGTTGTCGGAAAATCTGAAACTGTTTGCGCTCCAACTAGACAATCTGTTAAATGTAATGTTGTGTGAATGTGAATGTATTTAAAATGATTAGTATATTGTTTGTTGGGGTAGATAAAAATGAGCTGGATGGAAGTTGAAACGAAGATTCCTTTTAAGGAAAAAGATTTGTCTAGTGTCAGGAATAAGATAAAGCAAATTGCTAAGTTTGTAGGTAAGGAGATTAAGAAGGACGATTATTATACTTTAGAATATTTCAACTACCCTGAAAAGAGTCTTCGTGTGAGAAACATGGGCAAGGTTAGAGAAGTTAATTTTAAAAAAAGAAGTAGCTTCTCCAACTGCGTTTATGCTAAAAAAGAAGTTCAGTTTGAGATATCAGATGTTAAAGGCTTCTTTGATTTGATTAATGATTTTGGGTTTAGAAAGTGGTTGCATAAGGAAAAAACTACTGAATTATATAGAACAAAAAATGGAGTGAATATAGAGTTAAATCATGTAAAAGGATTAGGTTGGTTTCTAGAAGTTGAAGTCTTGTGCCCTCAGAAACAAATTTCTTCTGCCAGAAAGAAAGTAATCTCTGTTAGAGATAAATTAGGTTTTAGGGAAGCTGATTGCGAACCTCGAGGATATACTAAACAACTTTGGAATTTAAAACGGGCTAAGAAATAACTATTATTCCGGGTTTTCTATAGCTTCTGTTTGTTCTTCTTCATTACTTGGGTTTTCTAGTTTTTCCTTATCTCTTTCCAACTGTTTCTTTAAAGCATCTAATTGTTCTATTTGTTTTTCAATTGCTTCTTTATCTGGTTTTTGATTTTGTTGTGGCATTGCGGGCATCTTTTTTATGTAGTCTAACATAGATGCTTTTTCCATTTTTAAGACAGTGCTTGATTCGTCATCAACATGAGCTTTTAGAATTTCCATTCCTGAAAGCACACAATTCAAAACCCAAAGTTTTTTTCCATCTACCATTTGTATTACTGCAACACATTTTTTTATGTTTTCTGTGAAGTTTCTATTTTTCATTTCATCTTCTAGAATTCCTTTTAAAGCATCTAAATCTATTTTTGTTTTAATATCTAATTTTTCTGGCTTCTTTTCTTTATGCATCATATCTAAAAGTTTAACGTCTACTTCTCCATCCAGATTGAACGCAGCTACCTGCCTTTTTGATGGCACATAATAGTCTATTTGATGCACATTCATGCCTGTTTCGTAGTCTAACACAAAAAAACCTGCTACAAGAAATGATTCCGCATTTTCTTTTATAAATTTTTTATACTTTTCAGACGCTTCTAATTTTTGAACGTAAGGTTGTATCTTCATTTTAACTTTATATTTATTTATTATATGTTTGGTATATAAATATGTCGCAAATCATAGGAATAATTTTAAAGTTTGTTGTTATATTATAAATTATGGAAGTTTGGGATGGGATTGAATTTAGAGGTCAAAGATTGTTTTTTGGAGAGTCTGCTGGAAGAGGAATAAAACGGTTGTTGCTTGGATATGGGTTTTGGAATAATGATAAAATAATTTCCAGGGATGAAGTTCTTGGGAGATTATCAGAGGTTTTTGAAATTAGAGATGTGAATAATATAATAGAAGATCTTGAGAGACAGGGGATTCCTTTGCCAAAAGAAAGAGTTTTAAGGGCTTATCCAATAGATCATGATCCTGATTCTAAACAACCTACAATATATAGGGCTTATGTTGACAAGCTAGCTTCTTGATTTTATTTCTTCTTTTAATTGTTTTATGAAATCTTCTTTTTTTACACCAAATTTTACCTTACCGTCGCGAGTACGAACTGCTAAAGTATCATTCTTTTCTTCTTTGTCCCCAATTAAAATTATAAAATTAGTCTTAAGTAAAGAGGCGTCTCGGATTTTAGATTGTACTGTGTCTGAACGAGTGTCAGTATCTATTCTTATATTTGGAATTGCTTCTTTTAGTTCTGATTCTAATTTTTCTGCTGATTTGTTGTTTCTGTCTGTGAAAGAAACTACTCTGACTTGTCGTGGGGAGAGCCATAAAGGAAGGGCTCCTTGGGTTTTTTCTAAAATATATGCTATGACTCTTTCTGTTGCTCCAGTTGATGAGCGATGAATTACCAAGGGCCTTACTTCTTTTCCATTTTCATCTGTGTAAGTCATGTTGTATCTTTCTGGAAGTGCAAAATCTATTTGAATTGTTAGAAGTGTATCTTCTTTTCCATAAACATCATTATATTGCAAATCTAATTTGGGACCATAAAAAGCGGCTTCACCCACTGCTTCAATATATTTTATTTTTAGCTTGTTTAGAATTTTTTTCATAAGATTTTGTGACTCTTCCCATGCTTTTGGATTGTCAATATATTTTTTCTTGTCTTTGGAATCCCATTTTGAAAATCTATACCAAATATCTTTAATACCTAAAGCTTTCATTGAAAATTTAAGAAGATCTAATACTTCTTCGAATTGTTGCTCTACTTGATCTTTTCTGCAAATTATATGGGCGTCAGCTAAAGTAAACTGCCTTACTCTTGTTAGTCCTCTTAGCTCTCCTGATTGCTCGTTCCGGAATAGATTTGCTGTTTCTGCGTATTTTATTGGTAAATCTTTATAACTTCTCGGTTTGCTTTTATATAATATAAAGTGAAATGGGCAAGTCATCGGTCTCAATGCTAAAACATCATTTCCTGTATTGATACAGAACATAGAATCTTGATAATGTTGCCAGTGTCCTGAAACTTTATACAAATCACTTTTAGCCATTATGGGAGTTGATGTATGCAAGTATCCTCTTTTTATTTCTTCATCAATTGCAAATCTTTCAATTTCTCTTTTGATTGTTGCTCCATGGTGAGTTAATAAGGGCAAACCTTGCCCTACTATTTCATTGACAATAAATAAATCCAATTCCCTTCCTAATTCTACATTGCTTTTCAAATTATCTTTTCCTCTTCCAGCACTCATATGCACTTTTGATAATTTATTTACTAAACTTATAATTTCATTTTGGTCTATTTCTGCTTCACCCTTACTTTGACCTTTTTTATGAACTGAATTTTCTTCTGATTTGAATTCTTTACTTAACTCTGCTAATGGGTGCCCTTTACATTTAAACTCAAATTCTTTGTAATAACCGAATGGTGCTCTGATTGTGTTTTTGAATTTCTTTTTTAGTTGAGATTCTGATTCTTTTAACAGCTCTAATGCTATCTTTGGTTTTGCCAGATTTGATGATAAATGTGCGTATGGATATAGAACTATATTGTTTGCTTTGACTTCTTTTGCAGTTTTTTCCACTGCTTCTACTAATTGTTTTATTGTGTCTGCGTTGTCTCCTTGCTCTATTGATGTTAGTACCACTAAACATTCTTTTACTTCATGTTCAGCTTTTTCTTTTTCTGAAAGTTCCTCAATATCTTTTATGGCTTTTTTGAGAGCTTTGAATTTAATGTAGTCGCAATGTAGCGTTAATATTTTCATATTGCCTAAATGGTTGTTTATTTTATAAATTGTTCGTAAATGCGGAGATGTGTGTTATGATTATATTGATTAAGAAATTGATTATGTGTTACCACTAAATCATAACTATAATAGAAAGATTTAAAAATGAATTTTATTAAGTTGTTTTATGGCTAGAACAATGAAGGGAGCAGTTATCGCTGGAGGAATTTTAGGCTTTTTAGCCGGAGGGCTTTTGACTAAATTTCCTGTTGAAAGAATTGCTAGTGAACCTACAAGTGTTACACTTGTTGAAGATTATACTTCATCTAAATCTAAAGATATTCTTAGTGGGCCTTTTTACTCTCAATCAGATGTCCCTTCAAATATGTGCTCTAGATATGTTCGTATGGCTGCTCAAGATTTGTTTGGAATTAGATATCCAAGAGCTGATGCATGGGATATAAGAGACGATTCTAAAATTGATGAGATCAAAGTAAGGTCTAAGGCTGATTTGAATGCTCTTGTTAAATCTAATCTTTTAAAGCCTGGTATGATTTTGGGGCTGTATTATCCAGATAGTAATTATAATAGGATTGCAGAGGAAGACGGAGCAGGATACACTCATGTGGCTCTCTATCTAGGAGAGGAAAATGGCAATTCTTACTTTGCAGATAAATTTGGAAAGAAAATTAGGACTAAAATATCCATAGACGATTTGCTAGGCAATGGAAATTTAGAACCTAGAGAGGTTTTATTTTTGTCCAACAAATAAAATTCATAATATTTATATATCCTCTTTGATTGATAGTTTCATGAGATTAGGGGTGATGATTTTGTTGGCTTTTGTTTTATTATTGCCTTTAGTATCTTCAAGCATTTTTATTGAGCCTTTAAAGCCAGTTTATAATTATGGTGATCAAATAAGTGTTCAGACAAAAATAGTTCCTTCCGTAACTACAAGTGCTCATTATGTTGTTGACTTAAAATGTGGAAGTGAGTATAGTTCAAATATATTTAATAGTTTTTTTGATTTGAAGTCTGGAGTTGAGAAATCTGTTTTGGTTGCGACAGAAATTTTGAATCCTCTTCTTGATAATGTTACTAGCCCTTGTTATCTTAAGGCTACTTTTGGGAATGAGATGATTAATAGTAACTCTTTTGTTCTTTCAAGAGATATAATTGTCGACGCTGAACTTGATTTTGAGAGACTTAATCCAGGAGATATGTTTTACATTTCAGGGAACGCTGTGAAGAAGAGCGGCGTTGCGGTTAATGGTTTTGTTGAGCTTTTCATTCCTTCTCTTGGATTGTATGAATCTACTCTTGTTAATAATGGTATTTTTAATATAAGTTTGCTATTGCCTTCTAATGTTAAATCGGGAGTTCATAATTTTACTCTTGAAATTCACAATACAGACTATAGTTCTAGAAAAATAAATTTTGGTTCTTATTCTGATTTATTTGAGGTTGGTCAGATACTGAAAGAAGTGAAGATTTATACTGCCAACGAAAATGTCATGCCTAATTCCGATTTTATTTTTAGAGTGGATTCGTTTGATCAGGCTGGAGATCCAATGAAAAAAGATGTTAGTTTGACTATAAGTGACTCTAGTGGTGTTCCATTTATTAAAAAAGTTGTAAAGTCTGGAGAGGATCAGAAGATAAGTTTTCTTCTTAGTGATGTCCCTGGATATTGGAGTATTGAAACAGATGTTGATGGAATAAAAAATAGAAAGTTATTTTATCTTTCTGAAGTTAGTACTTTGCAAACAAGTTTGATAAATAATACTTTAATTGTTACAAATATTGGCAATGCCCCCTATTCTGGTCCTTTAGAGATAACTATTGGTTCTTTTGTTGAAATTAAACAGATTAAGCTTGGTCCTGGAGAGAGCCAGAAGTTTACCTTGAGGGCTCCTGATGGAGATTACTCTATATATGTTTTGGAGTCTGGAGAAGTTAGGGAGCTTGGTAGTGCTTTTCTAACTGGCAATGCGATAAGAGTTACTGATTTTAGAGAGGATGTAATTTATACATTTACTAATCCTTGGATTTGGTGGTTGGGAATTATTCTTTTGTTGCTTGTTATAGTGCTTGTCCAAGTGAGAGCCAGAATAAAGAAGCTTTCTCCTAAGACACCTGTTGCAAGTGGGATAAGCAGTAATGAATTTAGACCTGCTAAGCCTGATTTTGTTTCTCCTTCTAAAACGTCTGCGAGTAGTAAGTTTGATATGTCTTGGCTGGACAAACCTAAAACTGGTGTTAATAATCCTTTTTCTCCAGATACACAGAAAGTGGCTCCGTCCAACTTGTTTGGAACTCAAAATCAAGGGATTCGAGAGAGAGCTGTTGCTATTGCTCTTTATGCAGATTCCAATTCTCAATTTGTAATGGAAACCATGAATAGATCCCTTAGCATTGCTCAGGAAGCTGGTGCTAAAATCTATGTCGATGGAGATTATAAGATAGTTTTGCTTTCTCCTAGGTTGACACATAACCAGGGAAATGAAATTCCCGCAATAAGTGTTGCTAGACGTATACAAGCGTTGTTTTTGGAGCATATGAAGATGCATAATGATAGAGTGAGATTTGGAGTAGGAGTTAGTGATGGTGAAATAATAAGTGAAATAGAGGGTAGTAAATTCCACTTCACAAGCACAGGAAATCTTATAAGTTATGCAAAAAGACTTGCTTACGCTTCTAATGCTAAGCTTTTAGTTTCTGATTCAGTTAGGAGAAAGGTGATAAGCACGGTGAAAACGGAGAAGACGCATTATCAAGGGGTTTGGGAAGTTGTTAAGGTTGCTGATCGTTCTCCAAGTGATTTTGTTAAAAGATTTTCTGAAAGGAATAAATAATGAGTTATTTTTTTAAAAGGTTTATTTCAGATAGAGAATATCCTGGAATAAAACTAATTGTATTTGATTTTGATGGCACTCTTGCAGACACGCGAGAGCTTTTATTACGCATAGTAAAAAAACACCTTTTTGCTTTTGAAATATCTTTGACTAAAGATTTGTTGAGATTTTTTGGAAATACTCCTTTGGAACATTATATTTCTATGACTGGGATTCCAAAAGATTTGGCTAGAAGTGTTTGTGCTGGAATTCATAAAGATTTCATAAAAGAACATCATAAAATAAAACCATGCAAAAATTTTCTGACAGTTAAAAATATTAATGTAAGAAAAGTTATTGTTTCTAATAATTTAACCTTTTTTATTGAAAAATCTCTTAATTTTTTAAATGGGAATTTCTTTGATGGAATTTATGGGGCCGATAAATTTGAAAACAAAGTTTCTATGATAAATAAACTGCGTAGAAAATATAAATTATCTGCTTCGGAGATTGTTTATATTGGAGATAAAGATGTTGATGTTGATGTTGCAAGAGGAGCGGGAGTTTACAGCGTTATAATCTCAAATAAGAGTTCTTGGTCTTCTAGAAAAGAAATTGTTAGAAAAAAACCAGATTATGTCCTTACTGATTTAAGTAAAGTCTCTGCTGTTATCGGACAGATAGACTCTGAAAAGCTTTCCGCCGTCTAAGTAATATCCATCATAGCCTATTTCTGCTTTGAATAAGCTTTTTAGATTAGGAATTATATTTTTTAGACCCATTTTTTGGGCTGTTTTTATCATGAATGCTTTAAGGCAGTTTGGGGGGATTAATCCACAATCTGGAAGAATGTTTCTTTCCATGAATTTCTCTGCTTCTACTTTAAGGATTACTGGCAAGCTTGACTTTCTAATAGTCCTTACACAGCTTTGCCTGCTTAGTTTATTTTGTATTTCATTATTTGGATTATTAATAGTGTCGCTCATTTTGTGATAGAAATTTTAGAATTTTATTAGAGCGCACTAATTGAATGTGCAAAACTTAATAATAATAGACTTACAGCTTGTGCTTTTCTCTTTGACAAATAGTGCTGTTTGTCTATTCATAGCACTTTTTATGAAAATCAGTTTATAATCTTTTCTATGTTTTTTTGCCTGTGATTAAGAGAACCTTTAGTTTTTAAGAATCTACTTTAGAAATGTTTTTAAGCTAGGATTTTAGCGAAATTGTCATGAAGAAATTAATTTTATATGCTGAGGATAATCAGAGTATAAGAAATTTGGCAGAGAGGAAAATAGCAAGAGAGTTACCAGCATATAGCTTTGTAACAATGGATAAATCTGGAGATGTTGCTTCAAGAATTAATGATGGTAGTGTCTCTATAGATAATCTTGCAATTGTGTGCACTGATGGGCAACTTTTAGAAAGTTCTTTTGGGTGGGATGTAGTTGAAGAATTGCGAAAAAGGGGTTATTCTGGACCTGCATTATATATGGGTTATTTGGAGCTTCCAAAAGATAAAGAAAATCTTTATTCTGGAAGGTGTGATAAGACTGGAGATGATTTAATTAGCAAAATAAAAGGGCATTTAGAAACAAATTCTTGATATATTATAGCAGACGCACTAAATAATCGTATGCGTCCGCGTAATAAAGTTGTGGACAAGCCACAACATACTCGCAATTTCTCCGAAATTGCTCATAGTAAACGCATAAAACTATACGAAAATTAAATGCGTTTACTATATTACATCCTTTCCAACTTTGATATTCTATCATCAATATCCGGATGTGTTGAGAATACACTTCTAAATTTCTTTTTTAATGGATCTGATATGAATAGTGGTGCAACCGCTTTTGGAAATCTGTGTTTATCTTTAGGAGAAAGGTGCTCATTTTTTATCTTTCTCAATGCTGATGTGAGTCCTGGTGGGTACCTAGTAAGTTTAACTCCTGTTGCATCTGCAGCAAATTCTCTCTTTCTTGATATTGCTAATGATACTAAATTTGCCAATAATGGAGCTAAAATTGATAATGCTATTCCTATTACTATTAAGAATATTTGTGCTCTTCCATCTCTGTTTCTGTTTCCTGAAGAAAACCATAGACTTCTCAAAAATATTTCTGCTATTATTGCAATCATGCCTATGACTATTGCTGTGAATGTCATGAACCTTATGTCATAATTTGCTATGTGTGACATTTCATGGGCGATAACTCCTTCCAATTCTTGTTTGTTTAATTTTTCTAATGTCCCTGTTGTGACACATATAACTGCGTTTTGAGGATTTCTTCCTGATGCGAACGCATTTATCTGTTCAGACTGCATGACATATAGCCTTGGAATTGGCAACCCGGAAGCCAAAGCCATATTTTCTGCTGATTCTATAAACTGCCTGTGTTCTGTTTTTGAAGCTGGAATTGCCCTTACTGATGCTAAAGCTATTTTATCTGCATTATAGTAGCTTATTAAAGTGTAAGTTAATGAGATTATTATTGATAATATCATTATTATAAAAAAATAAGATGGGTCAAAAATTAATGAGATAATATATCCTATTAGAATTAACAAAATAATCATAAGTGACATTAAAAAAAATGATTTCAGCTTGTTTCTTTGTATTTCTTTGTGGAATGAGATTCTATTTGTCATTTTAATACTAAAATTAGTGCATTAATAAATCATTCCAATTCAGACAATGCGTTGTCTATTTCTTCAAACACTTGATCATCTGACTCAATGCTTCCTGATTCTGTTACTTGCCCTGAAGGGACTTGATTTTTGTTGAAATTTGAGTCTGTATTATCTGTATTTGTACTAGAATCTGATGATAAAAACCAAGCTAAACCTCCTACAACCACTAGTGCGACAATTATCCAAATTAGTATTTTCATGAGTTATTTCCTCCAGTATTGTTATTTGTTGAGTTGTCGATTATAGTATTGTTAATTATTGTGTTGTTTATTATAGTGTTGTTATTAATTGTCTTGTTATTGGTTGAATTGTTGTTCCTGTTTATTGATCCTCTGCCGAAGACTACTTCTCTGTACTCTTTTTTGAATTCATTTATTTTTACTATTATATCTGCTCTCTTTTCTCCTGCCAGAGTCATTCTTTTTATTTCTACTATTTTTGCTATGAGGCTTGATGCCTGGTCTGATGTGATTATCCCATTTGTTTCCATTTTTTCAAGCCTTTCTTGAAGTTCATATAAGAGGAGAACAACATAATTTCTTTTTGCGTCATTTGGAGCTGCTCTGAATGTTCCTCCTGCATTGATATTTATGCCCGATTCTTTTAGAAAACATCTTTTTTTAGCTGTTGAGTTTTCTTGTTCATAACAATATGCTGAATTTTTATAAAGTCTGGTGCATGCTTCTGTTTTATTGTGGCCTCTGCATGCCTCTTCCACAGAATCATAGGCCTCTTGTTTTGCAATGTTCTTATTTTCTAACCTGCACTTTATTCTTTCTCTTAAATCTGTTTTGTCCTCACAAATTATACTATTTGAGTTTTCTTTGTTTTCTCTTGTAGATGTCCCGATTGCTAAAACAAATGAAGCTAAGACAAGAATTAGTATTGTACTTATTAAAAATGTTCTTTTTATCATAGTTATTTTAGGATTTTAGTATATTTAAAGCTTTATGAAACGACTTGGTGTGTACGTAGCATACGATAAATACATTTATAAGCGTAAATGATATAGATGTTTATTATGGCAAGAAATGAAAAAGTTGAATTAAAACAGCACATTTCTTTTGGGGCTGTTGTTTCGACTTTTGGATCAATATTAATTGCGCTAGGTATTGCTTGGCTAATTGCATTAAACTGGGCAACCATACCTTCCGCATTAAAAGTCATAATTTTAGTTTTTGCAACAGCGGGTGCCTATGTCGCGGGAGTTTTATTTAGAACACACGATTATGAAAAAATTGGAAGCTCGCTTTTAGTTTTAGGCGCATTACTATACACATTAAGTATTTTTTTAATTGCACAAACATTTAATTTAGCAGTATCATTGCAAGCCAACGCTTTTTTACTTTTACTTGGTTGGGTAGGCATTGTTTTTGCCTCCTACATTTTTGATTCATCTCCAAGCTTAATTATTGCACTAGCGGAGTTTTTAGTTTGGATAAGTTTGCAGTATTTCTCATTTGTTGAGTTGTTCAGTGGCGATTTCTCAGTTGGGATCTTAGCAATTATCTATCTTATTGTAGGAGTAGGCTTATATGGATTAACTCAAATTCATAAATCTAGAGATCATAAATTTGCAGGAGTGTATAGATATTGGACAGCGTTTTATGTTCTTATTTTAGCTTATATTTTGAGTTTTCAAAGCCTTTTGCCGATGTTATGGCCTGAAAACTTTTCTTTAACTACGAGCGTTTTATTTTTCTTGATTATTATTTCTATTGTAGCGGTAATTTCTGCAATAACTGGAATCTTTATGTCAGTCAATAAGAATAAAATAACTGGTAAAGAAGTTGTGAGCTTTATTTGTTTAGTCTTTCTTTATATCTTGCTCATAAGTCTGGCCAGTCTTGTTTCTGGAGAAAGTATCTATAGTGGTTCAATGAGTGGAGGGCTTTGGGCAATGTGGCTATTTGATAACTTGCTATTTATTTTAGTAATTCTTTCAGTTATAGGTTATGGAACCAGATATAAGTCTGCTAAGATAGTTAACTTAGCAATTATGTTTTTTGCATTAGATATTATAACCCGTTATATTGGGTTTGTTCTTGATTTTGGAGGGCAGGTAGGATTTGCTGTGATGTCTATTATTGGAGGAATAATCCTAATTATTGGGGGCTGGGGAATTGAAAAATGGAGAAGAGGATTAATAGAAAAGACAAAGCAAAAGTCTGAACAGAATTATTCTATTTATTAATATGGAATTAAAATCAAAAAGGGCAGAGTATCTTAAACTTTTAATTTTTTTAGGCATTTTGTTCCTTATTTTAGGAGGGTTTTTGTTATATGTTTCTATTCCATTGTTGGGTAATAAAACAGCTGTCTTAGCTACACAACCAGTAGATCCTTTTGATTTAGTTAGAGGACAATATATTGTAATTCGTTATGAAATTGGTTCGATTCCCTTAGTTGATGGGGTGGAAGTAGGAGATTATATTTATGTTTCTCTTCTTGAGGATTTTAATGGAACTTCAAGATATAATTCTGCTTCATCATATAAGCCTTCTAAAAATGACTTATTTATTAAAGGGCAAGTAAAATCTATTTATGGAAATGATATGCAAGTTGAATATGGGATTGAGCAATATTTCTTTGAGAGGGGGGCTGTGTTCGACACTGGAGAGATGGAAGTTAGAGTAAAATTAAGCAATAATGGTGTGGCAAGAATAGTTGAATTATTGCATGATGGAAAACCGATTGAAATAACTTATAAAAACAAAACTTTAACTTCTTGAAATCTTTAACTATTTCAATAAGTTCCTTATTACTAACTAATAACCATAAACACTTACAGTATGTCTGAAAACTATTACTAAAATTGTACTTTTGGAACAGCTCTTTCTTCTGCTTGTATTTTTAGGAATGGTTTTTCTTTCCTGCCATACATAGATGCAAACATCTTTCCAGGGAAAGTTGTGCATGTATTATTGTATGATAATATTCCATCGTTGTAAAACTGACGAGCATATGCTATCTTGTCTTCTATTGCTGTTAACTCTTGTTGTAAGTGCATGAAGTTTTCGCTTGCTCTTAATTGAGGGTAATTTTCAGCTATTGCAAAAATAGATTTTAATGCTGATTCTAATTGTGCTCCTGCTTTTACTTTACCCTCTATTGAAGTTGCGCCCACCAATGCTTTTCTTGCATTAGTAACAGTAGCAATAGCCTCTTTTTCATGTTTCATGTATCCTTTTACAGATGAAAGTAAATTAGGGACTAAATCGGCTCTTTTTTTTAATTGCACATCTATTTGAGACAAAGAGTTGTCAATTTGATTGCTTAGTCTTACTAAACTATTATAATAATAAATGAACATGATTACCACTATTATTCCTATTGCAATTAAAATCCAACCCACTACCATGTTGTTTTGGGGTGAGTTGCTATTATAAATCTTTTTATAGCTAGTTTTACTCTAATCTGGATGAATCAATATACTAAGACTATGATTACATTTGGAGTTTTAGTTTTAGTTTTATTTGGACTTTATTATTTTACTGAATGGTTTTCTAAAACTACAGGCTATGTTTTAGGAGAAGATGAAAAGATTAATTTAGCTACGTGCTTGAAAAAAAAAGAAGCTGTTTTTTATACGTCCAATACTTGTCCTGATTGTGATAGACAACTTGAGCTGTTTGGGGAAGATGCTTCAAAGATGATTGATATTTTTATATGTAAAAATGCTGATGAATGTCCTCAAGGAGGAGTTCCAGCTTGGAAAATTGGAAAACAAACATACTATGGAGTTAAATCTCTTTCTGAATTGATTAGCATTTCAGGGTGTGATGTTAAGATCCAATAGCCAGCCTTTTACTCCGTCCAGATATCTAGAAATGAGTACTTTATTTTATTTTTCCTTAAAAATTTGACTACTTTTTGGCTGTTTATAATTTTGACTAGAAATGCTCCTCTTCCAATCTTTTTATCTACTAATCCTTGAGAAATATAAATTTTTTCCCCGACTTTTTGATTATATCCATACAATTTTCTCCACATCTTTACCTTTATTTTTCTATCTGTTCTTTCCATATTCAGAATAAACAACCTCATATGTTTTAGTTGATTTGGCTGGCTTTGAAAATGCCCGTAAAGCGTAATTCCTTCAGATATGATGCTTGATTCTAGATCTTTCCACTTATTTAGACTCCCTATTTTCAATGATAACTCATTTTTTATGCCTGAAATCTTAAATTTTTCATGTTCTTTTGTTTTTTTATATAACTCTAGTATACTTCTTACCTTTTTTTCATTTTTTTCATCTGTATCAACAAATAAATCTATGTCTGATTCTTTATCAAAGGTGTTATTTGCTACAGATCCAAATAAGATTATGTTATCTACTTCTATCCTATCAATTAGAAATGAAGTGAAGCTTAGTGCGTAAGAAATTAAATTATTTTTGTTCATCTTTTAATTTCTCCTCTAATTGGTTAAAAAGTGCGAGCGCTTCTTTAATTTTGTCTTCTGCTTTTGGAGATCCGTATGTTAAATCTTCACATAATAATTCAAGCTTTATTATTTCGTTGCATATCTCTTCTTTTTTTTCAAATTCTGGTAGTTTTTCTTTTACTTTTTCTGATTTGAACCATCTATGATTGATTTTAACTCCCGAGCTTATTAAATTTCTTTTTATTAGATGGGCTGATAATAAGTCTATAATTTCTCTTGATGCATGTAAGCCTATGGTTCTCTGAGAATTTTTTAATCCTTTTACTTTTACTGCCCAATCAAATATTGTTTCTTTGTGTTCCTTAAATGATTCAATATGAGTTTCTAATTTCATTTTATTTTATATGTTACTTAGTATATAAATATTTTGTTACTTGGTATCATATGTTACTTAATTACATAAACTTATGTTACTTAGTACCTTAATAATTATGGTTTTATTTCTAGCAATATTGGACAATGATCGCTACCTTTAATATCTTTTAGTATTTTTGCCGAAATTAGATTATTTTTTAGCAAGTTTGAAACACAGAAATAATCTATTCTCCAGCCTATGTTTTTTTCCCTTGCGTTATGCATATAACTCCACCAACTATAATTGTCTTTTTCTTCTGGATGGAAATGTCTGAAGCTATCTATAAATCCATGATTAATATACTCTGTGAAGCTCTCTCTTTCTTCTGGAGTGAAGCCAGCGTTTTTTACATTGTCTTTGGGTCTTGCTATATCTATTTCTTTGTGTGCAACATTCAGGTCTCCACAAAATAATACTGGCTTGCTCTTTTCTAAATTTTTTAACATTTGAAGAAATTTCTTGTCCCATTCTAATCTGTGCTTCAACCTTGTTAATCCTCTTTGTGAGTTTGGAGTATAGACATTGATTAAATGGAAATTTGGGAATTCTGCTAATATTACTCTGCCTTCTTTGTCTTCCAAAAGGTCTTTTCCTAACTTTATTGATAAAGGCTTTATTTTACTGAATATTGCTGTTCCCGCATATCCTTTTTTATCTGCTGGATTCCATATATGATTCTCATAATCGTGGAGGATTTTGTCAACTTGTTCTGGATTTGCTTTTATTTCTTGCAAACATAAGATGTCTGGATTTTCTTTTTCTATAAAACTTGTGAATCCGTTTTTTAATACCGCTCTTATGCCGTTTACGTTCCATGAGATGAGTTTCATGTGAGTTGAATATTTTTGCAGTATAAAAAATATGCTATGATTTAGTTTCTCCTGAAGAAAATTACTGAAAGAAAAAGAAATTACCCCTTAATCTGCTGTTGCTTGACCGAACAAAGTGAGAGACTGCAAGTCGTGGCAAAATTACGAAGTAATTTTGAGTTCAGAATTCGAGCGTATTTAATATTAATTCTCAAGTAGTAAATGAATCAAAATATTTATAAAGATAGAAAGTATATTCCATACATGACAAAATATGCATATAGGGAAACTAAAATAGAACAAAGAAGGGAAGGAATGACTTATATTATAAAAGTGGTATGTACTCCTAATGTTGTAGAAAGATTACTTGGCTTTGAAAAAGAAGTGCTGGAATATTGTAGTAATGATGCTCAAAAATGGTTTGATTCTTCTTCAAAAAGATGTCCTAAGAGTTTAGAAAGAAGAATCAATTTAACTTTTGTTATGAGCGACAACCTGTTTTCTACACAAACAAAATAAATCTTTCGGTTTCTATCTTTTAGCCCGAATTCTGAATTAGACATAATCGCTGTTCTATAGTAAACGCATTTAATTTTCGTATAGTTTTACGCGTTTACTATTATGCGGACGCATACGATTATTTAGTGCGTCTGCTATATCCTCTGAGCCAAAGGCGAAGATTAATTTTTAATGCAATGATGCCAAAGGCAAAAAATAAAGAATCCCAACCACAGCAAGCTGTGGGGTATTCTTTAAGCCTCCAAATGGGAACTAAATAAATAATCGTAGCAAGCTACTGGGTATGAAACCCATTTGGAGCAATCAAAGTCGGCTAGAGTAAATTAAAGTTAGTAAAATTAGGGACTGATTCGACACTTTCTTTCGGGTTTTAGGGGGTCGGCGAGAATTTTTTGCTTCTTTTTTTCTAAAAAAAAAGATTTTGGTGGGCTAATTCTTTTTATTTTTTTAAAGGATTAAGAATTAGATTCAATAATTTCTTTAACTTTATTCACAAAACTTATTGCTTTCTTTTGTAAAATTTCTGCTTCTTTTTCATCAAATAAAATATTTGTGGAATAACTTGCTTTTGTTCTTTTTGATTTTGCCTCTATATAATAAAGAATTTCTTCTTTTTCTATTGTGATTTTATTAACCATTTCAATTTCTTCTTTATCGAGTTGCTTTTGATAAAATTCTTTAATCAGGATAAGCAATGTTGCTAAATGGTCTTTTGTTGAGTAACCTTTCATTGCACATAAGGCAAGAGATGCATGATAGATAGAATAATATGCACTTACAATTGCCCAATCATTAAACTCTTTTAGTTCCAAAGTTTTCTTAACAAATTTTAAGTTATGGTCTGCTTTGTTTATATGCCCTTCAATTAACTCTTTTAATTCTGTTTCTGGTTTAATTTTCTTGGAATTTAGATATTTCTCAAAATCTTTTTGTCGCTTTTCTCCATCTTCAATCCAGATTTCCCAAATCTCTTTAGCCATTTAATACCTCCTGATAAAACTTATCATTTCCTGTAATCGGAAAGCCTGTTTTAATTGCATGAGTTATAACACTATCTTCCTCTTTTATTAGCTGTTCTTTAAAATATTCAAAATCAATTATAAATGTTTGTAATTTAATTCCTGTGATTGCTTCAATATCTTTCTTTAGTTTGGATTCTTCTAATTCTTTTTTATTATAAACCAATAGTATATCTATATCACTTTCTTTTCCAAATGTGCCTTTTGCTGTTGAACCGAATATGATTGCAATTAAAGGATTAACCTGAATCTTGTTTAAAAAATTGCTTATTGATTTTCTTCTTTCAAAAGGAAGTTCGTTAAGTTTTTTATAGTCAAAATAAGAAAAGATAGAAAAAATTAACTGATTTTTAGGATTTATTCTATAAAATGTGTTACCTATCTTTTTGATGGATATAATGAGCCCTAGTTTCTGCAGATTGGCAAGATGTTTTAATGTTGTATTTTGAGTAAGTTTTGTTTCTCGGAGTATTTCACTAAAATAAATTTCTTTATTTTTGTTTCTATAAAAACATTCAAGAATTTTCTCTTTTCCTTTTCCAAATAAAGTATTGTTCATTTTAAGTACAAGATTGTACATTTATTGTACTATTTAAATGTTTTTGTCGAAAGAAGATTAAACCTCTCCTTTAATAAACCATTTGACTATAAAGAAAACAAAAATAGTGTATATAATTCCTGTTAGTTTCTCCAGAATACTTGGAAGGGCTGAAATTTAGTGCAACATCCCGAAGGAAAATTTTTGAGTTAATTCTAAGTGCCGTTAAAAAGACTTATTAAATAAATCATAATTACTTAATTATATGGAACTTCAAGAAACTCTAACTAAAATAAAAAAAGAATTATTTGCTCTCTTAAAATTAAATATTGAATTTCGACATATTGGGTCAAGTGCTTTAGGAATTGAAGGCAAGAAAGATATTGATTTGGAGGTTTTAGTCGAGCCAAAAGATTATAATTTTGCAAAGAATAAAATGATTTCTAAATATGATCTGCCTAAAAAAGAAATAGATGAATTTTGGAATAAATTTGAGACTAAAATCGGAGAGTGGGAAATAGATATGTTTTTATCAATCCCTAAGCATCCTATAACAATTCGAAATAAAATTTTCTTTGAATATTTAAGAAATAATTTAGATGCAAGAAAAGAATACCTCGAAATTAAGAATAAATCTAAATTATTGTCAAGAGAGCAATATGTTAAAGCTAAAAAAGAGTTTCTTGAAAAAATTATAAGTAAACTTCAAGGCACTCAGAATTAATTGAAACTAATCGCTGTTAATAGACCCGAACGAAATGAAATGGAGTGAGAGCACAGCGTGGCAAGTATTTTCTACGAAAATCCGCAGAGTTAAAATCACTTTTCAGGGTGGGCATCGTATAAGAGAAGTTGTTGCGATATTTTTGCTTCTTTTTTAGAAAAAAAGAAGAATTTCAGTTTGAAATTCGGACTTGCGAAAGACTTAAATAAATGCATACTTTAGAAATGTTAAGGTATCAAGGAATGCCTTAAGTCTTCGGACATCCTGCAAGCGTGTCCCCGGCTATTACTTCAGTAATACCGGACTTTATTAAAATTGGTAAGAATGTTGGACCTCATACCTTACGGCACAGTTTTGCTACACATTTAATTGAAAATGGTTACGATGTTTCTCAAATTCAGAGTTTGCTTGGGCATAAAAGCTCTGGAACAACAATGGTTTATGTTCATATGGCATCACCAAGCATGATTAATATTAAAAGCCCTATTGAATCTATTTAGTCATGAGAAAATTATACTTTGACAACTCTGCGACTACTAAGGTTTATGATGAAGTTATTAGAATCATGAATAAATGTATGACTTCTGATTACGGAAATCCTAGTTCTGCTCATGCTCTTGGAGATAATGCTTCTAAACTGGTTCTTGAATCAAGAACTAAAATAGCTAGAAGTATCGGTGCTAAAGCTCACGAAATATTTTTTACTTCTGGAACTACGGAATCTAATAACTGGGTTTTTTGTGGTCTTGCTTATGCAAATCCTGAAAAGAAAAAAATTCTTATTAGTGGTATTGAACATCCTTCCGTTAGAGAAGTTGGTTATCATTTAAAATATTTGAAATATGAGGTTGTTGAAATTCCCGTTGATTCTGATGGTTTTGTTGATTTAGATTTTATAGAGAAAAATATTGATTCTAATACTTTAGTTGTTTCTGTGATTCATGGGAATAATATTTTTGGAACTATTCAGAACTTGAAAAAGATAGGAGATATTTGTAAAAATAATAAAGTTTTATTTCACACTGATGCCGCTCAGACTTTTGGAAAGATGAAAATTTTAGTGCATGACTGGAATGTAGATTTGCTTTCGGCTTCTGCTCATAAGATTTCTGGTCCAAATGGTGTCGGGTTTTTGTATGTTCGTGATGGAGTTAAAATTGCTCCTTTGTTTTATGGTGGAAGACAGGAAAAGGGATTGCGAAGCGGAACTGAAAATGTTCCCGGAATTGTAGGATTTTCTAAAGCTGTTGAGATTTCTATGAAAGAAAATTGGAATAAAATTAGAGACATTAGAGATTATTTAATTAGTGAATTGCTGAAAATTGGTGGAAAGATTGTTGGCTCTCTTGCAAAGAGGGTTCCAAATAATGTTTTTGTTACTTTTTCTGGTGTGGATTGTGAGAGACTGCTTTATGATTTATCTTCTAAAGGTATTTATGTTTCAATAGGGAGTGCTTGTGATTCCAAAAAAGAAATTGAGGATTTTTCTTTGAAAGCTATTGGTTTAACTGCTAA
>Ga0209542_10006525_pt1 | contig 22655 bp, 23 predicted proteins | sample RifCSPhighO2_01_FD_184028 | JGI IMG/M metagenome (GOLD analysis project Ga0209542, IMG submission 184028) | Soil microbial communities from Rifle, Colorado - Rifle CSP2_plank highO2_0.1 (SPAdes) (version 2) | ecosystem: Environmental > Terrestrial > Deep subsurface > Rock core/Sediment ... | reverse complement strand
AAACAAATAGCTCTCACCTTGCGGAGAGAGCTACTGTTCAAAATTCAAATTGATCCTATGGGTTTGCCGGCCTCTCTCCAAACCAGCAAACTCTATTTACTTTTGTGATTGCATTATAGCATGCGCTAAAGAAAATGTCAAGTACCCCAGATAAAGCAAAAACAGGCCTTTCAAGCCCGTTTGAGCTTATTTGAAGAGAATTAAGGCTATTTCTTTGCCTCTTCTGCGGGCTTAGGCTCTTCTTGAGGTGTCTCAGGAGTAGGCGCAGCTTCTGTAGGAGGCGTAGCCTCTTGCGGCGCTTCTGGGGTTGGCGCTGCTTCAGAGGTTGGTGTCGCGGGAGCTGCAGGAATTACGACGGGAGCTTCGGCAATGGGTTGTTCAGGTTTGGTGGGAACAAGCTTGTGCTTGGCGATTTTCTTGCCCTCTATTACCTTGTCTGTTATCAGCATATTGTGTACCGATGGAGATGGCTGGGCGCCCATAGAAATCCAATACTTTATTCTATCCCCTTTCAGATTGCGCTGCTTGGTCAAAGGGTTATACACCCCTACTTCCTCGACAAAACGGCCTCGGGTGGAGGATCGTCTTTTGTCGGTTACTACTATTTTGAAAGCAGGTTGATTTTTCCTGCCGATTCTGAAAAGTCTTATTGTTAGCATAATTTATTTCCAGCCTTTCTCCCGAAGCGCGTTTTTCGCGGCGCTTTCTTCTGCCTCTTGCTTGGAAGAGCCCTCGCCTTCCGCCATTAGGTCTTTCTCTAGGTACACTCCCATTTTGAAGTTCTTGGCGTGATCCGGCCCCCATTCCTGGATTACCGAATATGTGGGGGTGATACCTGTCTTTTCTTGGGCAAGCTCTTGGAAGCGGGACTTGGCGTCCAAGAACAGCTGTTCTTTCAAGACTTCTGCAAGCCGTGAAAGTATATTAAGGGTAATAAATTTCGCGGCGTTTGGCAAGCCCTGGTCAAGATAGAGGGCGCCGATGAAGGCTTCCACTGTGTTTGCCAAAATATAGTCTCGGGCTTTGCCTTCTTCTTTTGCTTCTCCGCGGGAGAGCATCAGGTAGTCGTTGAAGCCCACGTCTCTTCCAACTATGGAGAGCATCTTGGTGTTTACAAGGGCTGCTCTCCACGCGGTAAGTTCTCCTTCCGGCTTGTCGGGGTATTTTTGATACAAGTATTCAGTGACAATAAGTTCGAGTACCGCGTCTCCCAGAAATTCGAGGCGTTCATTGTGAGCAAGATGAAAGTCTCGGTTTTCGTTGAGATAGGAGCGATGCACGAACGCTTGCTGGAGCAATTCTTTGTTTTGGAAAGGCAGGTTGAGTTTTGATTCGAGATTTGAAAGGTCAGTCATTCGATTGTTTTGATTCTTCTGATGGTTGTTGAGTTGCTTCTAATTCGCGGAATACCGTGCCCAATACGCCGTTTACGAACTTGCCCGATGATTCACCGCTGAAGTTTTTGCCGAGCTCAATCGCTTCGTTGATTGCCACCTTGGGCGGCACTTCTTCTTTGTTGCCGTAGATTAATTCGTAGAGCCCCAATCGGAGCACGTTGCGGTCAACAACAGTGATCTGCTCCAAAGGCCATTCGGGCGCCGCTTTCTCGATAATGGCGTTGAGATATGGGAGATTTTCGACTACGCCATTGGCAAGCCGTCGGACAAAGTCTTTATTGCCCTCTTCCAAACCCGGGCCGAATTCTTCGATGTTTCTCTCTAGAATTTTTGCAAGATCCGTTTGCTTGCCATAAAAGTCCCATTCATAGAGGGATTGCATAGCTATTGAACGTGCAAGGTGCCTGGATGCCATGTTTGAATGTGAGATTGTTTGACCGCTTCGCTTTGTTAGAATGTATCATTCCAACATTCTAACACTCTAACTTTTTAACTTGATTTTGATAATTGTTCAGGGTTTAAATCTTTGGATTCTATGGGAGTGGCTCCTTCTTGCCGTGCCAGTTCCTTTTCTTTCTGTTTGCGCTGTTTTTTGTCGAGCTTGGCAAGCACATCAATTACTTCCCTGCCTCGGTATGTGCCGCAGTTCTGGCACAGCGTATGCGCCAAAACAGGCTTTGCGCATTTCTTGCAGGCCTCGAATTTCGGGGCTTTGAGGAAGATATGCATTCTCCTCTGCCCTTGCCGCGATTTTGAGCGATGCCACTTTGGAACTGCCATATTACGCTTACTTTATCATACCTATCTTTATTTGCAATACCGCTATAAAAAAAGTCCCAGCGCTTGAGACTGCTGGGGCTCGGCGAGATGAACACTAATTCTGTTGTTCACTCCAATCTGATAACTTCATGAGTGTATCTGACTAATGTTCATTTCGCCACTTACAGGGATAGTATAGCATTTTCATAAAATCTTGTCAAGCCTTTGGCTTGCACGGCGCGAAAGAGAGGCGGTGGATGGGGCATGGGCCATATTTTTTGAGCATTTCAAAGTGGAGTTTGGTGCCGTAGCCTTTATGGCGATCAAAGCCGTATTGCGGATATTTTTTGTGTAGCTTGAGCATAAGCCGGTCTCGTGTGACTTTGGCAACAATAGAAGCTGCCATGCATTGGAAAATGGTAGCATCTGCTTTTACAACGGCTTTTTGCGATACTGAAATATCGATAAGCGCGTTGCCGTCGACAATAACAAGGTTTGGTACCAATCCCCTCTTGTCGAGTTTACGCTTAAGGTTTTGAAACGCTTTTTTCATAGCAAGTTTGGTGGCTTGGAAAATGTTTATTTTGTCGATAACTTTTTCAGAGACTATTCCGATCCCCCATTCGGTTTGCGGGTGCGTGGTAAGAATTTTGTAGAGATCTTCACGCCATTCAGGCCGGAGTTTTTTGGAGTCAAAATCTCCTGCTGTTCGGAATTTTGGTTTGCCCACCACGCAAAAGGCCGCGGCGACCACTGGTCCCGCGAGCGGCCCTCGCCCAGCTTCATCAATTCCCACAATTATTTTCTGCATTGGATTATTGTATCAAAAGCTGTACAATTGGGTAATGCCAGCAAAGTTTACTCACCTCCACGTGCATTCGCACTACTCTCTTTTGGACGGCCTTTCGAAAATCGGGCCGCTTTTGGATCGCGTGAAAGAACTTGGCATGGATGCCGTGGCAATTACGGATCATGGAAACATGTATGGCGCTATTGAGTTTTACAAAAAAGCAAAAGAGCGCGGAATCAAATCAATTTTGGGATGCGAAATATATCTTGCTTTTGAGAACATGCAGGATAAACGCCCCGGCGTGGACGACACCATCTACCACATGGTTCTGCTCGTTAAGAATCAGGAGGGGTATCAAAATCTTGTAAAGATTCTCACAAAAGCGCATCTGGAAGGATTTTACTACAAGCCGCGCATTGACGAAGAGTTTCTCTCCGCGCACGCGCAAGGGTTAATAGCGCTTTCCGCGTGCCTCGCGGGAAAAGTTTCCCAGATGATCTTGGCAAAGAAAATGAATGAGGCGGAGAAAGTTGCCCTGCGGTACCAGGATATGTTCGGCAAAGAGAATTTTTATCTGGAACTTCAGCGCCATCCGAATATCCCTGAACAAAGCGTGGTGAACAACGAGCTGATCGCGATTTCAAAGAAAACCGGTATTCCGCTTGTGGCCACCGCGGATTCGCACTATTTGCGAAAAGATGATGCCGAAGCGCAAGATGTCTTAATGCTTATCAACACTGGTGCCAAGAGCGAGGATAAGGAGCGTCTAACAATGAAAGATGAGGACTTTTCTTTGAAAAGCCCAGAGGAAATGGAAGAGCTTTTTAAGGATATCCCTGAAGCATTGGAAAATACGTGGAAGATCGCAGATGCTTGCAATCTGGAACTTACGCTCGGGAAAAATCTCTTGCCTGCCTTTCCCTTGCCCGAAGGCAAAACAGCCGACGAATATTTGCGTGAGCTTTGTTTGAAAGGTTTGGAAGAGAAACCGCAATATAAAGATTCGCCGGAAGCTATGGCCAGACTAGAGTATGAGCTTGGAGTGATTGGTCAGACTGGATTTGCCGCGTATTTTTTGATTGTGCAGGATTTTGTGAATTGGGCAAAGCAAAACCGGATTGTGGTAGGGCCTGGCCGCGGATCGGCGGCAGGATCTATCGTTTCCTATGTGCTCAAGATTACCAATGTTGATCCTATTCGCTATAAACTTTTGTTTGAGCGTTTTTTAAATCCAGAGCGCGTGTCTTTGCCCGATATTGATCTGGATTTTGCCGATACAAGGCGTGACGAGGTTATTGAATATGTCGCCCAAAAATATGGGCGCGACCGAGTGGCGCAGATTATTACGTTTGGGACCATGGCCGCAAGAGCAGTTCTGCGCGACGTGGGCCGCGCGTTGGGATATGAGTATGGATATTGCGACAAAGTAGCAAAAATGATTCCGTTTGGGAATACGCTGAAAGACGCTTTGGAAAATGTGGATGAGTTCAAGGCGCTGTACGAAAGCGATGAGAAAGCGCGGCGGCTCATTGATTTGGGAAAGAAATTGGAAGGGGTGGCGCGTCATGCCTCCACCCACGCGTGCGGCGTCGTGATAGCGGCAGAACCCTTGGATACGCGCGTGCCTTTGCAGCATCCCACGCAAAGCGATGATACGATCGTTACGCAGTATGAAATGCACAGTATAGAAGATATCGGGCTTCTCAAAATGGATTTTCTCGGTTTGAAGAATTTGAGCATCATTGAAGAAACACTCAAGCGTATCTACGCCATTCGCGGCAAAAATGTGGATATCGACAAGATTCCCTTGGACGATCCTAAAGTATACAAACTTTTGCAGGAAGGCGATACAACCGGCGTGTTTCAGCTGGAATCTTCGGGTATGCGGCGATATTTGCGGGAACTCAAGCCAACGGAATTTGAAGACATTATTGCCATGGTGGCTCTCTATCGGCCGGGGCCCATGGAATTGATACCCGATTACATCGCGAGAAAGCACGGAAAAAAGGAAATCGTGTATTTGCATCCTAAGCTGGAACCGATTCTGCGAAATACCCAGGGCATTTGCATCTATCAAGAGCAATTGATGCAGATCGCGCGCGACCTGGCAGGATTTTCCATGGGTGAGGCCGACGTGCTGCGTAAAGCAGTGGGAAAGAAGATCGAAAGCCTACTGATGGAGCAACAGGAAAAAATCGTGTCGGGGATGGCGAAAAACGGCATCCCCAAGAATGTAGCCAATCAGCTGTGGAATTGGGTTTTGCCCTTTGCCCACTATGGATTCAATCGTTCCCATTCCGCGTGTTACGCTACCGTGGCGTATCAAACCGGGTGGCTCAAGGCAAACTATCCTTTGGAGTTTATGTCGGCCTTGCTTACTTCAGAAAGAAACGACGTGGAGCGCATAGCTTTTTTGATTGAAGAGACGAGAAAAATGGGCATTGAGGTGCTTCCGCCCGAGGTGAACGAAAGCTTCGCCTTCTTTTCCGCCGTGCCCGCGAAGAATCAAATCCGATTTGGCCTTTTGGCGATTAAAAACGTCGGCGAAGGAATCGTAGCTTCTATTATTTCAGAGCGCAAAGCGGCTGGCTCATATACGTCTATTCAAGATTTTGTATCGAGGGTTGCCACAAAAGATCTCAATAAGAAATCAATGGAGAGTTTGATTAAGGCTGGTGTGTTTGACCAGTTTGGCGAGCGCAATCAGCTTTTGAAAAATATGGAGCGTTTATTGTCCATCGCGCGTGAAAATCAGAGGGTAAAAGCAACAGGCCAAAAAGGATTGTTCGAGGCTCTGCCCCAAGACTCCCCCACTGCGCTTATATTGGAATCTTCGGATCCTGCTAAAGAATCAGAACTTCTCACATGGGAAAAAGAATTACTGGGGCTTTATGTAACATCGCATCCGCTCAAGGGGCTGAAGCATATTTTGGAAAATAGGGCGCTGGCAATACGTTCTTTGGAAGAGGCAATGCAGGAAATTCAAAATACACGCTTTAAGTTCCAATTCAGCCGCCAAAAGGAACGCTTATGCATCGGCGGCATTATTTCTTCAGTAAAAAAGATCATTACCAAGGCCGGCAAACCCATGCTTTTTATGAGTTTGGAAGACCTTACGGATAAAATCGAAGTGGTGGTATTTCCGTCGGTCATTGAAAAGTATCCAGTCGCGCTGCAGGTGAACAAAATCGTGTTTATAACCGGGCGCCTTGACAGCCGCGACGGCGAGAAAAAATTCTTAGCCGAAGAAGTCGAAGAAATCATCGCATCTTGATCAACTATAATGTTGTTTATCGTGTCAATACTAAGATTATCTTTCTGACGTATTTCTCACGATCGTGAACATTATGCTAGAATGGAAAGTATGAGCGACGGCACTATCCAAAAGAAAATTATTCTTTTGCTCGTAGGAGGGATTACGCTCGGGCTTACTTCGTCCCCTACCGGACAGATGCGCATATACCGCGAGCTTTCAAAAGAATGGAAGAAAATAAACCGTGAAGGGCTAAAGAAAGAAATTCGGAATCTTTATCGTTCTAAGCTCGTGTCCACAAAACAACATAATGATGGAACCCTTACATTTGTGCTTACGGACAAAGGAAAAGCAAGGGCGCTCACCTATCGTTTCGACAATATAAAGATCAAAAGAGAAAAATGGGATGGCCAGTGGCGCATGGTGATATTTGATATACCGGAAGATTTTCGGAAAGCGCGCGATGCCCTGCGCTCGAAATTAAGAGAGCTTGGTTTTTGTGAGCTTCAAAAAAGCGTATTTGTATTTCCTTATGAGTGTAAAGACGAGATTGATTTTATTGTTGAATTTTTCGGCGTGCGTGAATACGTGCGATATGGAATTCTTCGCTCGATTGATAACGATCCGCATCTCCGAAAAATCTTCCACTTGTTGTAAAAATCCCCTAAAGTTTTCTGCCAGAATATTCACGATCGTGAGATTTATGGCAGATTTGTTTTGAGCGGAATTTTATTCTCCATCCCATAAAAGTTGAAACGTCAAGCACTCCGCAATGGTTTAATGGCCTTGTGTCTTCTACTGGTTTGTTTTCATTTTTTATGGTAAACTTTCCAAATATGCAGAAAGCTGCGGAAATCGAGGATATACGGCATTCGTGGGCGCATATGCTTGCGGCGGCTGTCAAGAAATTCTACCCCAAAGCGGAATTGGGTATTGGGCCTGTTATCGAAAACGGGTTTTATTACGATTTCGGAAAAATAAAGATCACCGATGAAGATTTGCCGCGTATTGAAGAGGAGATGCGGAAAATTGCGGCGGGAAACCACGCTTTCAAAAAAGAGCTCTGGACCTCGCAGAAGGCCGCAGCCCACTTCAAAAAACTCAATCAGCCGTATAAGGTGGAACTTATTCGCGATTTACTAAAAACTCAAAACTCAAAACTAAAAACTGGGAAAGTTGGGATGGTGTATACAGGCGATGTTTTCTTGGATTTATGCCGAGGCGGCCACGTGAAAAACACTTCAGAGCTTCAGTTGGATGCGTTCCGACTCACGAGAGTCGCGGGCGCGTATTGGCGGGGCGATGAAAAAAATCCTATGCTCACGCGCATCTACGGCGTGGCATTTTCCTCGAAAAAGGAGCTTGATGAATATCTCCAGCTTCAGGAAGAAGCAAAAAGGCGCGATCACCGCGTACTTGGTAAAGAACTCGGTTTGTTTGTGTTTTCCGATTTGGTTGGACCGGGGCTGCCTTTGTATACTCCAAAGGGAGCTACAATCTTGAAGAAAATCAAAGAGTATTCTTTGGAACTGCGCAAAGAAATCGGATATCAAGAGGTTCAAACACCCCAAATCAACAAAGCGGAGTTGTTTCGAATCTCCGGGCATTACGACAAGTATAAGGATGCCATGTTTCATGTGCGCTCAAACTATACGGAAGAGGAATATTTTCTAAAGCCCATGAATTGCCCACAGCACACGCAGATTTTTGCTTCAGAATCTCGAAGCTACAAAGACATGCCCGTGCGATTTGCTGATTTTGCTATTCTCTATCGCGATGAAAAACCAGGCGAGCTCAACGGGCTTTCGAGGCTACGCGCGTTTTCCCAAGACGATGGCCACTCGTTTTGCAGAGAAGACCAGATCGAAGAAGAATTCAATCGAGTATTGAGCGTGGTGGAAAAAGCAATGAAGACCTATGGGATGAACTATTGGGTGCGGTTGTCTTTGCGAGATGAAAAGAATAAGAAAAAGTATTTGGGTGACGACAAGGTATGGAAAAAGTCGCAGGCAACGTTGAGAAGTCTTCTGCAGAAGAAAGGCGTAGAATTTAAAGAAGCAGAGGGTGAGGCTGCTTTCTATGGGCCAAAAATGGATTTGATTGCAAAAGATTCTCTTGGCAGAGAATGGCAGCTTTCCACAATTCAGCTCGATTTGAATATGGCGGGACGATTTGGTTTGGAATACACTGACGAAAATGGACAGAAACAAACTCCCGTGATGATTCACGCGGCAATCGTAGGATCACCAGAGCGGTTTCTTGGAGTGCTGATTGAGCATTACGCGGGCGCTTTTCCTTTGTGGCTGGCGCCCGAGCAAATATGGATTTTGCCGATATCCGATAAATTTTCCGCGTACGCGAACGACGTACGGCAAAAGCTTTTGAAACTCAATGCGGATTTGCGCGTACGCGTGAACGACGAAAATGAAACCTTAGGCAAGCGGATTCGGCAAGGCGAAACAATGAAAATCCCTTATCTTCTTATTGTGGGTGAGAGGGAAATGAGCAACAATACAGTAAGCGTGCGGGAGCGCGGAAAAGGTGATACGGGAGCTATGGCAATTGACACATTCGGAGAAAAACTCAAAAGCATATTGGTATGGTAATTTCCCAAGGAGTACAAAAACTTATTGCAGAATACAAACTCTGGCAGAAAGAGTCTCAAGTTCGTGAAGACGAAGGCGTCATTTCCGTAGACGAAGTGGTTGCCCGGGTAGCTTCCTTTTACGAAAAAATTCGCGGTATTGTCGATTGGCGAGAAGAACATTTGCTTCGGAAGACCGCGATTGAGCGAATTCTTAAGCGCAGACTCGTTATATCGGGGATAAGCGAAAACTTCGCCGAGAACTTTCTTTCCGAACTTGTGCGGGGAGGCCATTTTCCGAACAACCGGATTTCATTGGAAAAGGTTAGTGAAATTCAGGCTATTATTGAAAAGTATGTGTTCATTACAACTTCTCATCAAAATGATTGGATTCTCGCCATAGCCGCGGTGGAAATTGAAGAAGCGCTCTCGCTGCCCCGCCGAGAAAGGGCGCTTATTGAACTCATGGCAGATGATTTAGAGAAACAAATTGAGGTTGTCGCGCGAAAGAAAAGCGAAATCGTAGAACTTGCCGAGGGAGAAAAGAAGCTTCAAGTGTATGTGGCAGTGCAAAAGGCGTTGTTCAAGCTTGATAACTCTACCATTACCTACCATATTTTAGAAAGATTTTATACTGATTGGAAAGCTCCCTCAAAAGAAACTCTCGAATATGTTTCCTCGAATCTTGACATCTTATATGAAAATACAAAGAAAATTCTTTCCCATCCTTACGGAGAGCGCTTCTATCAACTCGCCGAAAAATACGACACGCCGTACCTTATCGTAGGTGATATTCTCGCAGAAGACATCGATCAGTTCGAAGAAACAGCGGCGAACCAGTCAGAGTTGGAAGAGGCGATCCATGAAGCGTATGACAGGCGTCACGCCAAATTGAAAGGCCGCATTGGCAGAGCGGCTTTCTACAGCACCCTTTCGGTGTTCCTTACAAAGATTCTTGCCGCGCTTGCCGTTGAACTTCCTATTGAGCGCTTCATGGGAGCCGATCCAAATTATCTAGCCATTGGTTTGAATATTTCTATCCCCCCCGTGTTGATGCTTGGTTTGGTGACTACCGCGCGCACCACTTCACAGCGCAATTTTGAGCGCGTAATGGTTGAAGTAATGAGGATCATTCAGGAACACGATCGTCAGGAGGCATACAAAATCGTGCGGCCCCGAAAGAGAGCCGGGCTCGTGGCAAGCATGGTGTATGGGTTCTATCTTTTGAGTTTTATTGTTTCTTTTGGTGCGCTTGTGTGGGTACTGCAGATACTTGATTTTCCGCCCTTTTCAACTTTTATCTTCTTGATGTTTGTTTCCCTTGTGCTGTTCGCGGGAACGCGTATTCGCGCCCGCGCGCGTGAGCTGATGATGGAGCCTTCGGGAGAAGGATTTTTCTACAATCTTTTCGACATCTTTTCTTTGCCCATGATTCAGGTGGGGCGATGGCTTTCGGGCAAACTCGTGCGTTACAATATTTTCGTGCTCGCGCTTAACTTCTTGATCGAAGTGCCTTTTCAAATGTTTGTGGAGTTTTTGGAGCAATGGCGAGGATTCTTGCGAGAAAAGAAAGACGAAATACATTGATAGCCATTGTCGGCCCTACGGCTTCGGGGAAAAGTTCGTTGGGAGTTACGCTGGCAAAGCAATTTCACGGTGAGATTGTTTCCGCGGATTCCCGTCAGGTGTATAAAGGGCTCGACATTGGTTCTGGGAAAATTACCAGAAAAGAAATGATGGGTATCCCCCATCATCTTTTGGATGTGGCTTCGCCCAAACGAAAATTCAGCGCTGGGAGATATCAAAAACTTGCGCTTCGAGCAATCCGCGATATCCAAAAGCGCGGCAAGATACCCATTTTGGTTGGCGGCACGCCTTTTTATGTGTACGCGGTAGTGGATGGTTATGTATTTCCTGAAGTAAAACCAAATTCCAGGTTGCGCAGGGAGTTGGAGCAATTGAGCATCGAGCAGTTGCTCGAAAAGCTCAAGAAGCTCGATCCGCGGCGGGCTAGGACTATTGAGCAGAAAAATAAAAGGCGTTTAGTGCGCGCCTTGGAAATTGTGATGACTACAGGAAAGCCAGTCCCTAAATTGGAAAAGCACTCTCCCCTCTTTGATGTTTTGATGATCGGCATTAAGCGTTCGCCGGAAGAACTGAAAAAACGCATTCATAAAAGATTGCTTGATCGACTTGATCATGGGATGGTTGTGGAAGTCGACCGCTTACGCAAAACAGGACTTTCTTGGAAACGACTTGAAGAACTCGGTCTCGAATATCGCTTTATCGCGCAATATCTGCAAAAAAAAATCTCCTACAAGGAGATGGTTGATTTAATTCAAAAAGAATCAGAGGATTTCGCCCGCCGCCAAATGGTCTGGTTTAAAAAAGATCCCCGCATCCATTGGGTTTCATCGGATTTGGAAGCAGAGCGTCTCATAGCTAGCACGTCAATAACTCCGCGATCGCTGAATTAATGACATGATACATTCGCGTCTAAAATGAAAAGACCACCAATTGAACATGAGATGGTGGTCATACTGTGATGGCAGGATATGTAATAAACCTGCCGTGGCCTCTTGTTCTGCGAGGCCTTCGAACTTTTGCCTGAAGCCCATAGAATCCAGCACAAGCAACGCAGGTGGTTTCCGTGCGTGACTCGAGAAGGTTCACGCACATGGAGCATTCGCGTAAGTACATCATTGGGCGCTACCTCCTATAAGTCTCTAGCATAGATTTAATCAAACTTTCGAGATTTCTGCAAGAACGATCTTTCGGGCGGTTTCGGGGTTGACGGTGCTGCGGGTGGCGGACATCATTTGGCCCACCAAAAACTGCAGGGCGTTGGATTTGCCGGCTTTATAGTCTGCGACGGCTTTGGGATTTTTTGCAATAATGTCTTTTGCGATTTGCTCGATTTGTGATTCATCGCTTACTTGAGCTAAGCCTTCGGATTCAAGAAGTTGTGATGGATCGCCTCCGGTTTCAAACATTTTTTTGAGCAAAGTTTTCGCGGCAGGCGAAGAGATTTTTGCATCCGCGATCATATTCATTAACTCCGCAAAGTTTTCAGCGGTAATTTTGAAATCCTTGCTTTCTACCGACATTCCCGCAAGCATTCCCTGCAAGTCTGAAACAATGTAATTGACCGAAAGCTTGACGCGTTTTGCGAGTTCGTCTTTCGACAAATGCGGACCGAGTTCTGATACGACCTGCTCAAAATATTCCCCAAGCTCCTTATCCTTTATGAGTAGGTCAGCTTCTTTGTCGGTGAGATTATATTCCTTTTGCATGCGCGTTTTTCGGGTTTGCGGAAGTTCTGGGAGTTCGTCGCGCAGTTTCTCAATAAATTCCGGAGTAAAGGTGAGTGGTGGAATATCGGGTTCTGGGAAATAGCGGTAGTCATGCGCTTCTTCTTTGGCGCGTTGGGAGAATGTTTCTTTCTTGCTTTCATCCCAGCCGCGGGTTTCCAGTGTTACTGCTTCGCCGGCATCCAAGAGTGCAGATTGCCGCTGTATTTCGTATTCAATAGAGTCTTCGACAGTGCGAAAAGAATTTAAGTTTTTTACTTCAACTTTTGTTCCCAATTTTTCAGTTCCCTCGGGCCTGACGGAAACGTTTGCTTCCACGCGCATTTGCCCTTTTTCCATATCTGCGTCGGATATGCCCAAATAGCGAAAAATTGTTTGGAGTTCTTGCGCGAACGCGCTCGCTTCTTTGGCGTCTTGAATAACGGGTTCGGTTACCAATTCCATAAGAGGTATGCCGGCTCGGTTAAAGTCTACCAAAGAATAGTCAGTACCGGGTGGATGTTGCGAACGCCCAGTGTCTTCTTCAAGATGGATTCTTGTTATATCAATTTTGCGGTCTCCTATTTGTAGATAGCCTTTTTGGCAAAGCGGCATGTCGTATTGGCTTATCTGATATCCCTTGGGAAGATCAGGGTAAAAATAGTTTTTGCGGTCGAATTTTGAATGCGCGGCAATGGCGCAGTTCAAGGCAAGACCCGTCTTGATAACCTGATGGATCGCTTTTTCATTTGGGAATGGAAGCGTGCCCGGGTGGCCCATGCAAATGGGGCAGATATTCACATTGGGTTGTTTCTCGAGTGGATCATTCTTGCACGAGCAAAACATCTTGCTTTCGGTTTTCAGCTCGGCGTGCACTTCAAGTCCTATAGTGGGGATATATTTCATAAAAGCTTTTTGACAAGAATGTTTTCTATATCTTTTGCTACTTTCCCCGGCGGCTGTTCGCCGTTGATAATGTTCATTTGTTTAAATCTTTTTGTCAATGGCATATAATTTTTCCATATTTTTTCGAGCATCTCCTCTTGCTCAAATAGAGTGAATCCATGGCGGTTTGTCGCAATTCTTTGCACGCAAACCTTGGGAGAAACCTTCAGCAAAAATACTATATCTGGAATCAGAACTTTGTCATTAATTTGCAAAAGCCATTCGGTGTCTCCGATGTCAACCGTTCCGTATGCAACCGAGCTATAAAAATATCGATCGGAAATTACGGTAATCCCTCGCTCGAGAAGCGGAATAACCTCTTTCTCTAGATGGTGGAGACGGTCAGCCGCAAAAAGTATTTGCAGGCATTCTGCCGATGATTTCCAATCATGGTTGAGTTGGCCGCGGATAAGTCCGCCAATTAAACTCGAGGTTGGCTCTTTTGTTACTTCAATGCCTGTATGTCCGAAAAGCTTCTTCTGCGCTTTTTCCGCGAGAAAGTCAGCAAGTAAACCCGCTTGGGTGCTTTGCCCAGAACCATCTAAGCCTTCGAACACAATAAATTTTCCGGGATAGGTGTTTTTATGCATGTACTTTTTGGACATACGCCTGAAGCGCTTGTTGCAGTTTACTTAAAGCATCATTTTCACTCGCATAAGAAATTATTTGCACTACTGCCGGATTGCCGCGGAGGAGCCGAGAAACTTTTCGCTGTTCGAGCTTTTTTTGTTCACAGAGAATAATCACAGGAATATGGTTTTGATTTGCCATCTCTACTTCAATTCCGCCACCCCATGAAGGCGCGATGGCGACTACAATAAGCAAAGAAGTCAAGTCGCACACTTGTTTTCGCTCAAATATATCTACTTGTTGCGGGGTCCAAAATGCGTGTTTCAATGGATCGTATTGCTCATGAGGAACAAAAGCTCTATAGCCAAAGACTTCTTTACAAAGATCAGCAATTTTTTGGTAAAATAATTTTGTCTCGTCTTGTATTTCTGGAGATAATTCAGTAAGCGGACCGCATATGTATGGTATTTTCATGGAATAAAAATTCAGACTTGGGTTTCTTTTTGGTCTGTGGTGACGCGGCCGCCTTGCCATTGACCGCGATACAGATTCCCTTCCCCCTTTACTTCAAAAAACATAATGTGCACGACGCGCGCTCCCATTTCGAGTCGGAAGTTTTCTTGTCGGAAATTGTAAATACCCATATTCAACTCGCCCGCGTACCCAGGCGGCACTTGACCACCAAACACGTATACGCCAGAGCGAAACAATGTAGAGCGAGGAGTCATAATCGCCAATAGGCTTTCTGGCATATTCACGCTCTCGATGGTCTTCAAAACATAGTAAGTATTAGGTTTGAGTAAAACTTCAGTCGCTTTACCTTCTTCATACTTGGCAAGAAGATTCATGCCAGGGGTTTCTCGTTCTGTAACACCAAGAAAACCTTGGCCCGAAATTTCGTATATCTCCCCTATCCTTAAATCAAACCCTGCGCCCTCTGGGTTTTCTAACTCCCTTTGAGAAAGATTTGAAACAAGTTGTTTCTCTTGTACCAAACGATGGAGTTCTTTAATTCCTAAAACCATATCTACTGGATAACATTATATTCTAATAAAACGGTTTGCTCGTTGAGCTTTTGCATTGACTGAAGCTGGAGTTTAACATCAAGCTCTTTATTGAATAAATGGATGCCGCTTCCAAAAATAACTGGTTCTATGGTCAAGTAGAGTGTATCAATAAGTCCGGCTTCCATAAACATGGTGTATATGGTGGCGCCGCCGCAAATTGCCACTTCTTTGAATCCTTTTTGTTCGAGTTTTGAAAGAAGGGTTTTTGGGTCATCTTGGGTAATTTCTACCACTTCAAGCGCGGTTCCAAGGGGCGCGTAGACGATGTTGTGGCGCCCTGGAAGGGGTTTCCCCATGGTTTTGTAGGTGTTTAAGCCCATTACCACCACCCCGGCTTCCTTGGTCTTTTGGATGAAAAACTGCTTGTCTTCTTTGCTGGTCCAGGAAGCCAAGTGACTCGAGTTTCTTGCAATAAACCCATCGGCAGTAACCGCAGCTATCAAAAAAGTTGTCATTTGTGCTATAGTATCATATATGCATCCTGAATACCAATATCTTAATTTACTCCAGGAGGTTTTGGACCGCGGCATTAAAAAAGTTGACCGTGGGACTAATATCGTTCTGTATAGCCTGTTTGGCGGTCAAACCCGCTATGATTTGTCTCAAGGCTTTCCTCTCCTGACTACCAAAAAGGTGTATTGGAAAGGAGTTTTGCACGAGTTATATTGGTTCATATCAGGAAATTCGAATATTAAGTACCTCGTGGATAATGATGTCCATATTTGGGATGACTACCCTTATAAATTGTATAAAAAGAAAGCTGACAAAGGAGAGGTTTCGCAACTAACCAAGGAAGAATTCGTGGCAAAGATAGTAACCGATGCGGAATTTGCGAAAGCACACGGAGAACTTCCTCGTATCTACGGTGAGCTATGGAGACGTTGGCCCAGTCGCACGCCTGGAAGGACCATTGACCAACTCAAATGGGCGATACAGGAATTGAAAGACGATCCCGACGCCAAAAACTTAGTAGTGAATTCTTGGAATCCGGAATATCTCTATACGATGGCAACCAACGAAGACGCCAGCCGCTTCCCTATTTGTCACAATATGTATCAATTCTCGCAAAGAGACGGCAAGCTCTCACTTCAGCTCTATCAGCGTTCAGCAGATCTCTTTTTGGGAGTGCCGTTTAACATCGCGAGCTACGCGCTACTGACGATCATTCTCGCGCAGGTCACCGGATACGAGCCAGGAGAATTTATCCACACCTTTGGTGATTTTCACATTTATGAGAACCATATTGAACAGGTAAAGGAACAGCTTACACGAGAACCGAAACCGTTTCCCCAGGTTCGGATTGATCCTACGCTAAAAAACATCGATGATTTTCGACCGGAAATGGTAACGCTCGAGAACTATGACCCTCATCCCCCCATTAAGGCAGAGCTTACTGTTGCGGGTGGCTTGTACGATCCTTTGACCGGCAAAATGGCAGCGTAATCCCCTGCCACCGTAGTTTTTAAAAGAAAGGCGGCGCGAATTATCGCTCCGCCTTTTGTTGTTCGACGATGCTCTCAATCAGTCTCCGAAGTCTTTCGGAAATGATTGGATTTCGACCACCGCCAAATAATGTGCAAAACTCAATCGCGAGCTGTACTCCGGTTTCGATGTCCCTCAAGACCACTATGACATCTCCATCTGCTTGCTGAATGAGATCGAGGCGAGTTGGTTCGCCCATATCACCTGCAATATCGGTAATTCTGAAAGCAAGATTGCCATTCCCATCGCCCTTTACGACTTTCATCCGGTCCCTCCTATGCTCGAGTGTTCAAGATTGCGTAAACTCTTGATTGATCTTGCTGGCCTGGGGCTTTTCCTGCTGGTTGTATTTTCGTTTTGCGCTTGTTGCGTAGGATTCCTGCGCTGGACTCGATAGTGTCTCAAAGGTAAGCGCGCATACTCGCATGTTTGTGTACAGTACAACAGGCATAATTCCTAGATTTCCAAGTTCCATCACGGCTTTTCCCGACCAGCCTGGATCAAACCTTGCAGCTGTTGAATGTACCACAAGTCCCAAACGGCCTAAAGAACTTCTGCCGTCGAGACGGCCCATAATATCTAATGGCAGAGTAAAGCTCTCTTTTGTAACAGCTAACACAAAATCTTTCGGCTGGAGAATAAAGGGTCCGCCGTCTTCAGCGACCACAACTTCTTCCATAATGCTTTCGATGTTGACTGGCCGTTTGAGATCAATATATGGGTATTGGCTCGGCTTGAATATCTTAAACGTGTTTCCAAGGTGAAGGTCAAGCGAACAAGGCCCCAGTTGCTTTTCAAAGTCAGGGGTGGGATATATCTGAATTTTTCCCTCCTGGATGTATTTTTTAATATCTTGGTCGGAAAGTATCATTGAAGTTTACTCTACTTTGATGCCCATTGATTTTGCGGTGCCGGCAACTGTTTTCATCGCCTTGTCTAAGTCTTTGGTGTTCAAATCCGCCATTTTTTTCTCCGCCACCTCTTTTAATTGCGCCTTGGACATCGTTGCTACTTGCTGTTTATTGGGAGTGCCAGAACCTTTTTCAAGGCCAATCGCGCTTTTGATCAATGCGGAAGTCGTCGGCTGATGAAGCTTGAATTCAAACGTCCGATTCTCATAGATAATAATTTCGGTAGGAAGTTTGAACCCCTGCTTGTCTTTGGTGGCTTCGTTGAATTGCTTTGTGAATTCGCCGATGTTCACGCCGTGCTGGGCCAACGCGGGCCCTACCGGAGGAGCCGGTGTCGCCTTGCCCGCGGGAATGTGGAGTTTTACGATCGCTTTTATTTTCTTTGCCATATGGTTATAATTTTTGAATCTGTAATGAATCGAGTTCGACTGGTGTATCGCGTCCGAACATGTTCACTAAAACTTTTATCTTTCCGCGTTCTCTGTCGATTTCTGAAACTTTGCCGTCGAAATCCTTGAATGGGCCGTCGATAATCTTCACATTATCCCCTGTTTCCACCTCAATTTCGTAATGAGGAGAATCCACGCCCATGCGTTTTTGCAGGTATTGGATCTCTTCTTGCGAAACAGGAATAGGGGTGGTTCCCGATCCCACGAAACCGGTTACATTCGGCGTGTTTCGCACCACGTACCAGGAATCGTCGGTAACGATCATTTCGACCAGCACATATCCGGGATAGATTTTCTCTTCGATAATTTTGCGCTTTCCATTTTTGATTTTGATCTTTTTTTCCTTGGGCACCATTACGTTGAAAATTTTGTCTTCCATGTCCAAAGACTCAATTCTCTGCTTGAGATTTCGCGCCACCGCGTCTTCGTACCCGGAATAGGTATGAATGACGTACCAGTTTCGTTCTCCTTGGGCTTGCTGTTTTGGCATAGGTATTACAAAATGGTTTTGAGAATATACCCAAAGATGTAATCAAGCATGCTCAAAAACACGGCAACCACTACCGCGAATCCAATCACAATAAGGGTATCTTTGATTGTTTTCTCTCGTGTGGGCCAGTTTACCCGTTTTGTTTCAACTTTTACCTCGCGAAGAAAGTCGAACATTCCTGGTAGCTTGGCCAAAGGATTTTGTACTTTCATATTCATAAGAAAATGGTTTTTAAAAAGGCCTTGGGAGGCCTTCTGTAATATGCCTCTATACTATCAAAACCAGTCTAGATGTCAAGGTTTTGGACGGACTTGGCGTAGGTTTGGATAAACTTCTTTCGCGGCAAGACTTCGTCGCCCATAAGCACATCGAAAATGCGGTCTGCGTCTTTGGCGTTTGCAATGGTAACTTGTAAGAGAATTCGGTTGTCAGGATTCATGGTGGTAGTCCAAAGTTGATCGGGATTCATCTCGCCCAAACCCTTGTATCGCTGGATGTTGATGCCAGCAATCTTTTCTTTCTGTTCAGATGGTTCTTCGTCCTCAACTTCTTGGGCTGGTTCTGGTTTTTTTGCCAATTTTCCCTTTGCGCGCGTTTCTTTCTGGACTTTGATCTCCGCGACGATCTTATCTTTTTCCTCCTCTTTGTACGCGTAACGGATATCGCTTTTGCCGGCTTGAATGCTGTAGAGCGGAGGCTGAGCGATATACAGATAGCCGCGTTCAATCACCGGTTTGAAATACCGGTAGAACAGCGTTAAGAGCAGGGCGCGAATATGGGATCCGTCCACATCGGCGTCGGTCATGATTACAATGCGATGATAGCGCACTTTTTCGATGTCGAAATCCTCCGCGATAGCGGCTCCCAACGCGATGACCAGGTTGCGAATTTCTTTGGATTCCAAAATTTTGTCGAGTCGCGCCCGTTCCACATTGAGTATTTTCCCGCGCAGGGGCAGAATAGCCTGGAAACGGCGATCGCGCGCCTGTTTGGCAGATCCTCCGGCGGATTCCCCTTCCACCAGGTAGATTTCGGAGTCCGCGGGATCGCGCGAAGAGCAATCGGCAAGTTTCCCTGGCAAGGCCAAACCTTCCAAAATGCCCTTCCGTAGCACGGTTTGGCGCGCAGCTTTAGCGGCCTTGCGCGCTTTCGCCGCCAAGAGCGATTTCTCGGCAATCGCGCGCGCGTCTTGCGGGTTGCGTTCAAAGAAATCGGCCAAAGCTTCTGCCACCACTGCTTCTACCGCAGATTTCGCTTCCGGATTTCCTAGTTTTGCTTTCGTTTGGCCTTCAAATTGCGGTTCCCTAATTTTCACCGATATCACCGCGGTCATACCCTCCCGGACATCGTCTCCGGTGAGCGATTCTTCGCCTTTGAGAAAATTGCTTTTCTTGGCGTAATCATTCAGCATTCGGGTGAGTGCTGATCGGAATCCGGTAAGATGTGTGCCGCCTTCGGAGTTGTGGATGTTGTTCGCGAAGCCCTCCTCGTAAATCTCAAACTCTTCGGTGTAGCGCATCGCTACTTCAACCACAACGTCTTCTTTTTCTCCTTTGGCATAGAAAATATTTTCATGTTTGGGAATCATTCCTTCGGTAAGATATTTCACATACGAAGCCAAACCCCCTTCAAAGTAGAAGGTATAGGTTTCCGTTTCCTTCTCGCGCGCATCGATAAACGTGAGTTTGATTCCGGAAGTAAGGTACGCTTGCTGGCGCAGATGCTGTAAAATACGCTTTTCGTCGAACTTGATTTCTTTGAATATTTCAGGATCCGGTTCAAATGTGATTGTGGTTCCAGTTTGTCTGCCAGGGCCTGTTTTTTTGACCTCGTACTTTGGCTTTCCTCTCGTGTATTCTTGTTCGTATCGTGCGCCGTCGCGGCATACTTCTGCCTTCAAATAAACCGAAAGGGCGTTTACCACCGATACTCCCACGCCGTGCAGACCGCCTGAAACTTTGTACGCGCCCGAACCAAATTTTCCACCCGCGTGGAGAACGGTCAATACAGTTTCCAAAGTGGATTTTTTTGTTTGAGGATGCTTTTCTACGGGAATGCCGCGGCCGTCATCTGTCACCTGTACCCGGTTTTGCGGCAAAAGCGTAATCGCGATGTTTTTCGCGAATCCCGCCATTGCTTCATCTAAGCTGTTGTCGAGCACTTCCCATACCAAATGATGAAGGCCATCAAGACCGGTGGATCCGATGTACATTCCTGGGCGCTTGCGCACCGGGTCCAATCCTTCTAAGACTTGGATGTCCTTTGCGCCGTAGGTATTTGATTGTGCTTGATCTTTTTTTGCCATACTATGTTCTCACTTCCCACTCGGGATTTTCTTGGACTGCTTTCACAATTTTCTCGTGTAGCGAATCGACTTCCTTATTGGTAAGCGTTCGGTTGTCTGCCTGATAGATAATATGAAACGCGAGGTTTTTCTTTTCCTTCGCGATTTGCTCGCCTTCGTATATATCGAAAATGTCAATATCCACGACAAGCTGCCCGCCTGCGTTTTCCATGATATTCATTACTTCTGCCACCTTTGTCGCGAGCGGGACCACAACCGCGATATCTCGCGTAGCGGAAGGAAATTTCGAAGGCTTTTCATAACTTCTTTCCTCTGTACCTAGCATAATAAGTTTTTTGATATCCAGCTGAAGCGCGACAACCGGCTTTGCGATTTTTAAGTTGGCACATACAGCGCTTGAAATTTCACCGAGAAAGCCGATTTCTTGGGAGCCTACCTTGAGCTCCGCGGATTTTTCTTGATTCCATAAGACGGGCCTACCCTTCTCTGGAGTTTGCTGATATTCATCGTACCACACCTCGGTAATTCCGAGACTGTTCAAAAGAAAATCGCAAATTCCCTTTATCTCGTAAAAGTTGCCGTCGTGGACAAGTGCGCCAAGTACGTTGGTTTCCTGAAATTTCTGCCGGAAAACTTTCCCGATTTCAAATATGCGAATGACTTTCTCACTCTTTTGATTGTCTCTCGCGTTTTTTAAGAGTCCTTCGATTAAGGAGTCCCGCAAATACGAGAAGTCTTCACTTATGGGGTTTTCGAGTTCGATGAGTTTCGCTTGATCCGCTTTTGAGTACGCGAATTGCGAAAGGTCTTTTTCTCCTACAAATGAATAGTTGTACGCTTCCTTAAACCCAAGCCCTTTAAAGGTATCGCGGATCCGTTCTTGCCAAAGAAGTTCATTATTCCTTGGCGGCGGGATCAGAGAAGCAACGGGAAAAGCTAAAGGAATCCGTTCATAGCCATGCATTCTTCCAACTTCTTCTACCAAGTCCTCTTCAATTGTAAGATCAATTCTTCTTGTTGGAACTGACACTTCCAAACCTCTCGGTTTTATTATAACCTTGCAGCCCAAGTTTTCCAAGACTTGTTTTACTTCCTTTTGAGGAATTGGGATCCCTAGCATTGATTCAAGAAATGGCATACGGAGTATAATGCGCATGGGCTGAATTCTCTTTGGATAGATATCAAGAAGCTGCGTTATTTTTCCGTTTATTCCGAGTTCAGAAAGGAGCGCTGCGGCGCGCTCCAAAGCCAGGCTGGTGAGGTTGGGATCGAGTCCGTGGGAATAGAGATCGGCTGCTTGGGTTGTATAGTTAAGTTGGGATTTTGCGCGATACAAAGTTTCGGCGTTGAAGCTTGCGGCCTGCAATACGATATTCTGTGTGCTCACGGAAATGGCGCTCACTTTGCCGCCCTTGATTCCCGCAAGGTCAATCAAACGTTCGGCATCTTCAATGATCAGTACGTCTTTGGGAAGAGAAAGTGTTTTATTGTCGAGAGTTTCTAATTTTTCGCCGGCTCGCGCTTCGCGGATCGTCATCTTGTTTCCCTTGATTTGGTCGTAGTCGAACGCGTGCAGAGGCTGGCCGAGTTCGAGCATGATAAAATTGGTGAGGTCCACCACATTGTTGATGGAATTCAGGCCGAGCGCAGTAAGTTTATCGGCAAGCCACTTTGGAGATTTCTTGATGGTCACGTCTTCAACGACGAGCGCGGTGTAGCGCGGAACATCAGGCGTTTGAATCTGAACCTTCAAAGAAGCGAGGCGACCTTTCTGCGCCTTTAGCGTTTTTGTTTTAAGGGCTATGAGTTTTAGTTTGGCGATTGCCGCGATTTCACGCGCCATTCCCACATGGCTCAAACAATCATGTGCCCGGTTTGGCAGCACGGCTATATCCAGAAGAGTATCTTTCCCTCTCTTGCGTATTTCTTCTACTTCAAACGCGTGCATATTCAAAAGATCAGCCAGTTTGTCTGGCTTAGGCAACGTCCCCTTTATGTATTCTTGAATCCAGCTATAAGAGTAAAGCATAATTAAAATTGTCCAAGGAAATGAAGATTTCCGGAATATAACAATCGAATGTCGGGTATTTTATACTTCATCATTGCTAATCTATCTAATCCCATACCGAAGGCGAAGCCTTGCCATTCGCCGGGAATATAGCCCACAGCGCGAAACACGTTGGGATGTACCATGCCGGCTCCCATTATTTCCAGCCACCCGGATTTGCCGAAGCGCATGTCGATTTCAAATGAAGGCTCGGTAAACGGAAAATAGCTTGGGCGCAAGCGTATGGATACGGGCTTTTCAAAAAATTGCCGGTAAAATTCTTCAATAATTGCCTTGAAGTTTGCGACCGACACGT
>Ga0209542_10006523_pt1 | contig 22659 bp, 26 predicted proteins | sample RifCSPhighO2_01_FD_184028 | JGI IMG/M metagenome (GOLD analysis project Ga0209542, IMG submission 184028) | Soil microbial communities from Rifle, Colorado - Rifle CSP2_plank highO2_0.1 (SPAdes) (version 2) | ecosystem: Environmental > Terrestrial > Deep subsurface > Rock core/Sediment ... | reverse complement strand
CCAAACTGCTTGAATATTTAAACCGTTACAATTTTGAAGTCCGCCTGAAACAAATTGATTATATGACACCGGCCGATTATTTAAAAAATAAATTTAATAAATCTATACAACCTATCGTCTGCTAACAGATATTCAATCGTGAATGCTGTTGCGGCTCAAGCTCCCGAATCTGCGCTCGCCGGATTAGCACACAATCCCCACGTCACTTTGGTTGAAAGGGACTTATGAAAGTCGACCTATCATGGGGCGGTGCAACTTCGGGAAATGTTGATGTGTATAGAAACGGAAGTGTTGTTACTACGACAGCGAACGATTGGGCTTACACTGACCACATCAACCAGAAAGGAAGCGGAACATTCACCTATAAAATCTGCGAAGCAGGGAAAAGTGCGTGTTCAAATGAATCGACTGTAGCGTTCTAAATCTTAACGACACAAAAAACAACAAGCTGGCGATGAAAGATCGTCAGTGAAATAGAAACAGCGATTGATGCGCGAGGGCGCTAAAAGTCTCATAAAGTGCGGGTAAGGAGAATCGAACTCCTGTCTCATCCTTGGCAAGGACGTGTTCTGCCACTAAACCATACCCGCCTTCGTTACGTTTCGGCGGGCAGGCCCGCTTTTACATCACTTGGCATAAAGACATATTAACAAAAATTAAGAAAACATCAAAAAAACAAACGCCCTTTATTTGAATCGGCATTATTCATAATGAAGCCGACCAATCATAAGATTCGCAAATCCAGTTTACGAGATTTTTCGTTTCTTCAAAATTGTCGTCGGCGGAGAGAACGATGGTTACCAGATGCCCGAGTTTGTTCGGCGGCTCGGTTACTAGAAGCAAATTTTTCTTGGACAAATCGGTGAAGCCGGTTTTGCCGCCCAGAATTTTAAGAGGTTCGCCTTGGCACAAAAGTTTTTCGTTTTCATCGGAAATAAATTTATCCGTGCTTATGGTCGTGTGGTTGTAACCGCCGGAAACTGTTTTAATATCGTATCGCGGAAGGGAAGTGATTTCCAAAATTTCCGGGTAATTGTTTATTATTTCTCGGGCTAAGACAAGCAATTCTTTGGCGGTGGAGTAATTTATGATTTCTTTTTTGGAGGTCGGGTCAATTCCGATCGGATTGTCATAATAAGTGGTGATGAGGCCAATTCCTGTGGCTTCATTGTTCATCGCGGATAAAAAATTATCCAGCCCTATTTTGCCGGCCAGCGCCATAGCGGCATCGTTATTTGACTCTATCAGCAAAGCGCGGAGCAACTCGCTTATTTTAAAACTTGTTCCGGGGATAAATCTTTTGGAGCTGTCCGCCCAGTCGTTCACTTTCTGGTCCATTGTTATTTCGTCCTCTAAATTATAATTTTTGTAAACCACAATGGCGGTCATCAGTTTGGTTAGACTGGCCATTGGCAGTAAGTCTTCCGAATTTTTCTCGGCCAAAATCATCGGCTGGCCGTTTTTTCCAAGATACGCGCCAAGATAGGAAAGAGCCGATATTTTCGGTTCGGTCCCGGTTGCGGCGGAATTATGGACGGGCGCGTAATTAAATTTCGGCTCTTTAGCCTCTTCTGTTTTTGTTGAAGAAAAAGACCGTCCGGTTAAAATCAAAACAAGCAAAGCCAAAAGAGTCAAGACGGCCGGCGCTAAACGTTTGTTCCGATGCAAGACCGGAGTTTCAATCAAAACATCGGAGTTGTTTGTTTCTTGTTCGGGCATATTTTCTAAATAATATATCACAACCGCGCAGTTGATTATCTCCCTTCTATTCTTAAAACCGTCATTATCGTTTTAAGAATTATGACGATTTCCAAAACTAAAGAACGATTTTTGATATAGTAGAGATCGTATTGGAGTTTTTGCATTGAGTCATCAACGGAAGAGCCGTAAGGAAAATTTATCTGGGCCCAGCCGGACAGTCCCGGTTTAACGATATGTCTCATTGAATAATGCGGTATTTTTTGAGACAATTCGCTCACGAATTCCGGCCTTTCCGGACGGGGGCCGACAAAAGACAAATCACCCTTGAGTATACTTAATATCTGGGGCAGTTCGTCCAGTCTGGTTTTTCTTAAAAATTTTCCCACGGCAGTTACTCGCTTGTCGTCTTTTTCCGCCCATTTCACTCCGTCTTTTTCGGAGTCTTTGGCCATTGAACGAAATTTAATTATTTCAAAAACCTTTCCATTTTTACCCAGCCTTTTTTGTTTGTAAAAGACACTTCCCTTGCTGGTCAGTTTTATGGCTAGTGCCGTAAAAGGCGCGAGCAAAGTGAATGGAATAAAAAACAAAACAGCCAAAACAATATCAATAAAGCGTTTGATTTGTTCAAACTTTCTTTTGTCCAGTTCAATGACATTTTCCAAAAACCAGCCTTCTCCGATCAGAGGAACCGGTATTTTGCCGGTGGTTGATTCGTAAAAATGGTAAAAATCAATGACGGTTTTGCCCAACATCACCATTTCATAAAGCGCTTCCGCCGATTCTTTCGGCAGTTTTTCTTTTCCGGGAATTATTATCAGTTCGGCCGAAGCGATACTGCCCGCCATTTTGTAACCCAATTGAGGGTTGGCGGAAATGAATTCGGCAAATGCGGAAATTTCTCCGGAAGAATCAAAAAAGAAAATTTTTATTTTGGAGCCTTTGGTTATTATTTTTTGATAAGCCACTCTCCACAGCCACAGGAGAACAGAAGCAATAACGGCGTCAATAAAAAGGTTTGTTTTTGGGGTGATTCCGAACGCGGGGATGAAGTAAAACATCAAGATGGCGATTCCCGCGCTGAAAGCCATAGTTTTGATTATATAAAAAATCTTGGCCGGATGAACCGACTTTTCCACATCATAAAAACCGGCAATATAGAAAATTATCACCCAAACAAGATTAACAAAAAGAAACGGCAGATTGTGGTCCTGCCACAAAATTTGAGACGGAAAAGAGCCATATCTTATCACAAGAGTTAGAAATAACGCCCCGTAAAGAAGGGCGATATCCCCCAAAAGAAGCATTATTTTCCCGGGCTTATTGCCTTTAATCATATTGTTGTGTTAATATGCTAGCATATTGATTTTATGAGTAAAAGCCTGAATTTAATCAAGTATTTGCTTTACGCCGGAATTTTTGCCGTTCCGTTTTTGGCCTTTATCGTTTCCAGTTCAATGTTTTTCCCTTTTATAACGGGAAAAAATTTTTCTTTCCGAATAATCGTGGAAGCGATGACGGCTTTGTGGCTGGTTTTGATGTTGTTTGACGCCAGGTATAAACCCAGAAAAAGCTGGGTGTTGGCCATGCTGGCTATTTTTGTCGGCGTCGTAGCTTTGTCCTCGTTGCTCGGGGAAAATTTTTATAGAAGCTTCTGGTCCAATTACGAAAGAATGGAAGGATTGGTCACTTATCTCCACTTGCTCGCCTACTTCCTTGTTTTGGCGGGAACAATGAAAACGGAAAGAATTTGGAATCGGCTTTTCCACACCACTTTGTTTGCCAGCGCCATTATCGCTTTTTACGGTGTTTTCCAGCTGTTTGGAATATTACAGACTCATCAAGGCAACAGGCTTGACGCCACGTTGGGCAACGCTTCCTATTTGGCTGTCTATATGATATTCCACATATTTTTGGCTATGGCTCTTTTTTACAGGGCGCGAGATTATAGAAAATGGATTTATCTTTTTATCATCATTTTGGAATCGTTCGTTCTTTACCACACGGCGACTAGAGGAGCGATACTTGGTACAATCGGCGGTTTGTTTATCTCCTGGATATTGATTGCCATACTGTCTTCAAACAAAAAATCAAAACTGGCGCATATCTCCTTGTTGGCGGGAATAGCGGTGATAATCACCGGTTTTTTGTTTTTAAAAACGACGAATTTCGTGAAAACAAGTCCGGTGTTAAGCCGTTTTGCCGGCATTTCTTTAACTGAAGGAACAACGGAATCCAGGTTGACCATCTGGAAAATGAGCTGGCGAGGCTTTAAAGAAAAACCGATATTCGGTTGGGGCCAGGAGAATTTCAATCTGGTGTTCAATAAATATTACGAGCCGATTTTGTACAAACAGGAGGCGTGGTTTGACCGGGCGCATAATGTTTTCTTTGACCGGCTGACCACCAACGGAATTTTTGGACTCCTTTCTTATATGGGATTACTGGGTATCGCTTTGTATTATCTTTGGGCAAAAAGAAAAAAGACGGGATTGTCTGTTGAAGATTCGGCTATTTTCGGAAGTATGTTTTTGGCTTACTTTTTCAACAACCTGTTTGTTTTTGATAATTTAATAAGCTTGATTTTATTCGCGACATTTCTGGCCTATGTCGGTTTTCGCGCCAAAGTCGGCGCGCCGATTCCCGCCTCCGCTCATGAGCTTCGGTCGGGCAGGCCAAACGAAACGTCTAAAGGAGCTGATTACGGCAAGGCCGTTTACGCCGTTATTATCGGGGCGGCATTTGTGTTTGTGATTTACATCGTCAATGTTCCCGGCATTTTGGCGTCTAAGGCCATCATTAACGCTTTCAAGGCGGCGGGAACAGGCAACGCCAATGGCGCTTTCGCGGAATTCCAAAAAGCTATTTCCTACAATTCTTTCGGCAGCATGGAGACCCGGGAGCATCTTTCCAGTTTTGCCATGCAAGTTTACGACAGTCCCAATATAATAGATAAGGAGTTCAAAAATAAAGTCGCGAATTATACGATAGACGAATTGAAAAAGCAGAACGAGCAATATCCCAATGATATCAGAGAAATGATTTTTTTGGCGGCCGTTTACAATAAAACTCAAAAATACGAAGAAGCCATAAGCTTGCTCAATAAGGCCATTGAGGTCGCTCCTCGAAAACAGCAGTTATATTTTGAGCTTGGTACTTCTTATCTGAACAAAGGCGATCATGAAAAAGGGTTGGCGACATTGAAAAAATCTTTTGACCTGGACCAAAGTTTTGAGGACGCCAGAAGAATATACGCTGTTTCCGCCATATTTGCCGGCAAAGACACTTTGGCTGAAGAACTTATGAAAGACCACGGAGGCACCGTTCAAGATGACGAAAGATTTTTAAAAGCTTACGCTCAAAGGAATAATTTTGAAAAAATAACGGCTATCCTAAAGGTGTTTATAGAAAAAAATTCGACTAATATCCAATATCGCTTGAAATTGGCGGCGGTCTACTTGCAGGCCGGGTATAGAACCAAATCAATAGAGCAATTGGAAAAAGCGGTTGAAGCCACACCCGATTTTAAAAAGCAAGGCGAATTTTATATCAGCGAAATAAAGGCGGGAAGAAATCCGTAAACTTGATTATGGCCGACGAAGAACTAAAAGTTTTATTGAGAGAAAATATAGAAGTAAGCAAAGAAAGCCTGAAGATTCTCAAGAAAATAAACAGAGGCAGAATTTGGGGGAACGTTTTCAGCGTTTTGAAGTGGACATTTATAATCGGCCTTTCTTTCGGGGCTTATTATTTCATAGAGCCCCTTCTTTCCCAATATGTTGATATGCTGAAAGGGCTTGCTTCCGGCGTTGAAAATATCGGCAAAATAAACGATAATGTCAACGCGGCTGTTTCGCCGGACATATTTAAGAAACTTCAAAATTTGATGACTAGGTAAGTCTTAGTTTAATCCGCCGAAGTAGCTCAGTGGTAGAGCACTTCTCTGAAAAAGAAGGGGTCGTGAGTCCGATTCTCACCTTCGGCAAAGGAAAATTGATCAGGCGTCTTTTATCCACACCCGTTTCCTATGGCAAAGTTTTATTTATTGTATAATAGAAACAGCCCTGCCTGCGCCGGCAGGCAAGTTTAAAAGCGGAGCGGCAGGATGGTCGAAAAGTCTTGCTGTCCCAAGGTTTATTATAGGTTAAGTTTTATTTTTAAAAATTATGCCAACAGAAATCTGGAGCGATACCCTGATTATGTCTTTCCAAAATCTTTGGGGAGGCGTCATCGGATTTGCTCCCAAATTAATAATAGCGATAATAGTATTTATCCTCGGTCTTCTTGTCGCCTCAATAATCGGCAAATTTGTGGACAAGATAATAAGTTCGTTGAAAGTGGATAAGGTCTTCCAATCCGTCGGCGTTGACGAGATGCTCCACAAAGGGGGATTCACCCTTAATTCCGGTCATTTCCTCGGCGGGCTGGTCAAGTGGTTTTTAGCGATAGTTTTCCTAATCGCTTCTTTGGACATACTGGGTCTTAACCAAGTGAACGATTTCTTGAAAAATGTCGTTCTCGGCTATTTGCCCAATGTTATCGTCGCGGCTTTGATCTTGATAGTCGCCGCTTTTATCGCCCACGCCATGCATAGGGTAGTAGCAGGTTCGGCTAAGGCGGCTGGCGTTCCTTCAGCCCATTTTTTGGGCGGTTTGATCAAGTGGTCCATTTGGGCGTTCGCCGTTTTGGCCGCTTTGTATCAACTGGGTATCGCCGGAGCTTTCGCTCAAACTTTGTTTACCGGTTTCGTGGCTATGGTGGCCATCGCCGGAGGATTGGCCTTCGGTTTGGGCGGACGGGACGCAGCTTCCAAATACATAGAACATCTTAGAAAAGACATCGGAGAACACCACTAGAAAACAATCTTTTGTTTTTTTGAGATTACCCCGGCGCCGCCGGGGTTTTGGTCTTACCAACCAAAATTTTTATGGCAAAATGACGCCAAAATGTTATTATTGAAATATGGATTTTCAGGACAATCAAAATTTAATTGATAATAAGGAAGAAAAACTTTTGGAGAGTGTTGAACTTATTCTTGAAGTGAAAAACCTGACGGTAAGTTTCGGCGAGGAGAAGGTGGTTGATAATTTAAGTTTTAATCTCAAAAAAGGAGAAAATGTCGCCATAATGGGGCCCAACGGCGCCGGCAAAACGGTTTTGCTCAAAGCGCTCTTGGACATATTGCCGTATCAAGGAGAAATAAAATGGAGCGAAAACGCGAAAATAAGCTATGTTCCGCAAAAAATATTGCCGGAAAAAAATCTGCCGCTCTCGGTGGAAGAATTTTTCAAAATGAAAAAAGCGGGAAGAGAACAAGCGAAAGAAGCCTTGGCTTCCGTGGGCATAACGGACGAGCGGTTTCTTAAAAAAATGATAGGGACAATATCTTCCGGACAGCTTCAACGAGTTCTTGTCGCCTGGGGCTTGGTAGGCAATCCCGATGTTTTGCTTTTTGACGAGCCGACGGCCGGAATTGACATTGGCGGGGAAGAAACTATTTTCAATCTTTTGAACAAGATAGAAAAAGAAAGAAATTTGTCCATTATTCTCGTTACTCACGATATGAGCGTGGTTTACGGATTCGCGGACAGCGTTTTGTGCTTGAATAAAAAATTGATTTGCCACGGCTCTCCGGCGGAGGCGCTTGGTCAGGACAGCCTGAAGAAAATTTACGGCGAAGGGGTAACTTTTTACAAACATGAACACTAGTTACTATATAAGTTTGATAACGGCGATGTTTATCGGCGGAGCGGCCGGTTATGTCGGCTCTCTTATGGCCACCAAAAAGATGTCTCTTGTCGGCGATGTATTAAGCCACATCGCTTTGCCGGGCATAGGGCTGGGCTTGCTTTATGGCATTAATATTTCTTTAGGAGCGCTGGCCTCGCTGATTTTGGGAATTATGCTGATATGGATATTGAGTTTGAAAACGGAACTTTCTATGGAATCTCTGGTCGGCGTTGTTTTTGTGTTAAGTTTGGCAGTCGGTTTTCTTATCACTCCCCAAGAAGAATTATTGGACGCTCTTTTTGGAAATATTTCCGCCGTGGTGATGTCCGATGCCGTCGTGGCTGTTTTCATAAGCATCGTTGTTTTTATCGCGGCCAGAATGATTTATTCAAAAATGATGCTGGCTTACGTGTCCGAAGATTTGGCTTTGGCTAGCGGGGTGAAAATAAACAAATACAATTTGATATATTTATTTTTGATAGCGGCGGTGGTGGCTTTTGGAATCAAAGTCGGCGGAACCCTTTTAACCAGCGCCATGATAATTGTTCCGGCGGCGGTGGCCAGAAACGCCAGTCGGAATATGAGGCAGTATTCTTGGTTGTCCGTAATTGTCGGTATCGCCAGCGCTATTGCCGGCTTTGCCGTTTTTCCGTTTTTGGCGGAGAGGTTCGGTTTGTCCGTCGTCGCCATCGGCCCGATTATAATTCTCGCCAGCATCGTCTTTTTCGCCGTCAGTCTTTTATTCAAAAAAAGGTAACAACAAAATGTGCGACACCGAGTGTCGCACATTTTGTTGCGCGATAATTTTTTAGCCGTTATAATATCCAAGTATGGAAATAAATGAGAAAAAACTAAAAGAAATTTTGAAAGGGGAGCGTCAAGAATTTCAAAAATATGTTGATACGCGGTTTGAAAAACAGAGAAAAGAATTTCAGAAACATACCGATAACATTGTGGCAAAACAAAGAGAAGAATTTCAAAATCATACAGGGGCGCTGGCCGAAGAATTTCAATCGCAAACGCAGGCCGTGGCCGAACAATATTCCGGCATTAACCGAAAGCTTGATTCTCATGCGGAGATGATCGCTGAAATGAAAGAAGGTATTGACGTAATGAAAGATGATATCGTCATAATAAAAAAAGATGTTGAAGTTATAAAGGACATTTTGGATAAAAAGGTTGATCATGGCGATTTTGTTTTGTTGGAAAGAAGGGTTTTGACGCTTGAAACAAAATAATCAAAAATAAAACGGATATTTTTCCAGTCCGAATGAACAAAAAAGAAATTTTTGTCATCTGCCACAACATCAGGAGTCGGCATAATGTCGGCTCTATTTTCAGAACGGCCGATGCCGCCGGAGTTTCCAAAATTTTTTTGTGCGGCATCACGCCGGCTCCTCCTCATCCGAATATTGAAAAAGTTTCTTTGGGCGCGGAGAATTTTGTGGCTTGGGAAAAATGCAAAGAAACTTGGCGGATTATAGACAAGCTTAAAAAAGAAGGAGTGGAGATTATTTCCTTGGAGCAAGCGAAAGGCGCTGTTTATTTAAATGATTTAAAATCCGTTAAAAAATCGGTCGCTTTAATTTTGGGCGAAGAGGTAAATGGCCTGCCGAAAACAATTCTTGACCGGTCGGATAAGATAATCCAAATCCCGATGCGCGGCAAAAAAGAATCGCTCAATGTTTCGGTGGCTTTCGGCATTGCCGTTTACAAATTGGCGGAAATTTTATATACTGGAAATTAGATTAGTTCTTATTTTACTTCTTTTTCTTTGACAATTTTATAGGAGGAATTGAAATGAGGGCAATGATGATTTGCGTGATAGTGGCAGTTTTGTTTTTATTTTGCGGGATATCAAGAGCGGAAAAAATTGAAAAGTTTAACGAATTTGAAAGAAATAACGAAGCGGAATGGATTTTCTTGTGGTCGTCAAAAGATGTCGCAGACAAAGAAACAGATGAGCTTATAAATGCGGCGGAAAAAGTTAAAAACTACAGGCTTTATCTCATTGATTTTTTTGCGGAGAGAGTTGCGGAATTGCTTATAAACGATAACCCTGATTTATACGACGGAGAGAAAATAAAAGAATTGAACAACCTGATATTTGAGTGTTCCAGGATGGATAAAAACATAAGAACGGAACTTAAAATCAGATATTATGTTCAATTAAAAAACAAAAAGGAAAACAATACAGGCGGCAAGTTGGCGGAGAGACATAAAATAAATTAAACTCCTTTTTAGTGTTTTTAAAAGCTTTGTTTTATCTAATCAAGATAAGACAAGGCTTTTTATTTTGTTATTCATTTGTTATACTCTAACTAGTTCTTCCTAACGATGGCCGGCGAAAAGCGCTCACATAGGATATGTGTTGGAGTATAGCTTTGCCGGCCTTCCTTGGGCGGAAATTGTTTATTATAAAATAAAAATAAAATTATGAGATACGCATGGGTAAGTTTTGCCATTGTCGCCTTATGGATATCGTCCATAATCCTTATAATGTCGGACAAGTTGGCCAATCCGAACAATTTTTATATTTTTCTGGTATTGACGACGGTGGCTGTTTCCTACATAGGCTTTAAATCGGCCGCCTGATAAATTAAATTTATGGTTTTTAAAAAGGCGGCTTTATTTTGCGAAAGGTTGTTTCATATTTTAGAAACGGCTTTTAAAGTTTTGCTTAAACCAAAACTGACCAAGCCCCAGCGGTTGAAATTATTTTTTGAAGAATCGGGCGGCGCGTTTATAAAACTTGGCCAGATATTGGCTCTGCGCCGGGATTTTCTGCCGGCGGATTATACGTTGGAACTTCTTAAACTGCTGAACAATATGCCAGTAGCTCCATTTGCTGAAATTCACAAAATTTTTATGGAAGATATCGGCGAAACGGCGGGCAAATTTTTCCAGTCTTTTGATGAAAATCCGATAGGTTCGGCTTCAATAGCTCAAGTTTATGAAGCCGTTCTAAAAAACTCGCCTCGCGGCGAAGCGGGCGGCGAAAAAGTGGCGGTTAAAATTCGCCGTCCCGGCATTGAAAAAGTTTTTGAGGCCGATTTTTTAATCATATCTTTTTTGGCTTCGCTGATTGATCTGTTTAACTTAACTTCTTCATTGAGCGTCAAAGAAGTCGCCGATGATTTCATCAGGTGGACGAAAAGAGAGCTTGATTTCAGGCACGAATCAAACAATGCCGCCGCTTTTTTGGAATACAGCCAAGGAACGCCGACCACCGTTATACCGAGACAATATCAGGAATACACCTCAGCCAGAGTTTTGATTCAGGAGTTCATTTCGGACGGAGTTTCCGTTTTAGATGTTGTTTTGGGCAAATACGGTCCGGAACAGCTTATGGAAAAAGGAATTAATCCCGACCAAATGGCCTTATATCTGATAAAAGACGCCATGAGGCAGTACTTTATAAATGGATTTTTCCACGCCGACGCGCATCCGGCCAATCTGGCGCTCTTGCCGGGCGATGATATTTCTCCCGACGGCAAGCTGGCTTATTTTGATTTCGGCATAGTGGGCGAGGCGGAAAAAGAAAACAGACTGATTCTGCTTAAATTCGTTCATAGCGTTTCCATCAAAGATATTGAGATGACGACCAAACATTTGCTTGAGTACGGCAAAAAAAATTTTAAGTACGAAATAAATTCTTATTTTAGAGTTGAGCCGAAAAAACAGAAAATCGTTGACGAAATTATGGAAAAGATGGAAGAAATAATTATTTCTGATTTCAAAAAAGAAGTTCGGGAAATTATGGAACCGTGGTTTGGCGCGATAAAAGACGGCAAGGCGAATTATAAGGATAAATCCGCCGCTTTGTTTTTTTTAAGATTGGTCAGAAAAGCGGAAAAATACGGAGTTCATTTTCCCTTGGATATAATTTTATTTTTCCGAGGACTGGTCATTGACGATATGGTGGCTTTGCAAATATCCCCGCGTTTTGACATAATGGAAGCGATACAGTCTTTCTTTGAGGAACATTCCGTTGAAGAAGTTGAAAGTATCGTGAGAAATCAGGCCAACTGGAAAGAAATAGACGAAAACATAATATCCCTCAACGACGATTGGGAGGCTTTTACGGAAAGTTCAGTAACGCACAGGGAAAAAGTCGCGGTTATGAAAGAAAGAATAATAGAAATGGTTTTTTATTACGCGGAAAGGTATCCGGAGGTAAGAAGTTTGCTTAAAAAGCTTTAATTAATATTAAATATCAAAATACATGAAATATCCTTGGGTAGGAATAACTTTAGCGGCAATGTGGTTCGGTTCGGCCTATATAATCATAAATAATTCGCAGATTGATTCCTCAATGGCTCTTTTTGCGGCTATCATCGGCACGGTTGCCGTGGCCTTTATCGGATTTAGAGCGCCAAAAATCAGGTAATTTAAAATAATAGAGTCTTTATTACTTTACTTAACAATTAAAATGTTACGTATTTTCTGCTCCAGCATTTTTTCGGTAACATTTAAAACAAGCCGAATTTAATTTTTATCTGTTCTTCATTTGTAAAAGATTTCACTCTCACAAATCTTACGAATGGTCTAATTAGAAAAACCTCCACAATAAAATTGATTTCATCCTCACATTCATAGGGAAGCACGAACACTGATTCCTGCAATTTTATAAAACCTAAATCTTTCAACTTTTTTCTCAATGCTTCTCTGGCCTTTTTAAACCTTTCTGGAATATCAAAAATCACGATTCGCCACTCCCCGTCCCACTTGGCCAGTTTTTTAATTTCCATTTCGTCAATTTTGAATTTCAACGCTTTCTTTTCTCCTTCTTTTGTAATAATAATCGTCACTAACCCGTCTTTGTTTTCTTTGAAATCAATCAGTCTTTCATTATAAAATTCGCGAACAGCGCGATAAAGTCTGTTCTTATCTATTTCTTTCCAGGCTGATGGCAAATTTCCCAAGATTTTAAAATAATTCTTAGGCGATCTTGAAAGGCTAAGAACAACGCCCGCCGATAACAATAAAAGAATTTTTTGTTTAGTCGCTTTTTTCATTAAATTAATTTTTTTTTGATTTAAATAAATGTTACTGAAATTCTGCTCCAGCATAAAAGAGGTAACATTTACAGTTTAACATATTTGGATTTTAAAACGAAGGGGAAAATAAAAAAATCACTTAGACACGATGGGCAATGTCTAAGTGATTGTGGGTACGGCGGTCTGCCTACTTTGTTAGTTTAATTATTCTGTTTATTTTTCTCATAAACAGTAAGCTGTTTAATCTCTCTGCTGTTTTTATCTTGGAAGTTATTTTATCGTAGCACTTTAATGCCAAATATAATTGTTTAGCAACTTCTCCTGATGGTTTAAGGATGGGCATTTCTGGATTCTCTTCGTTTACCCATACTAGTACCAAAATACTAGTGTTGGCTGCTAAAGGGTATTTATCACCAATTTTATTTTCGATCTTTTTCATAATCAATACTTCCATTGGAGTTTTTTTAGAGCAGTCTGGATAAAGAATTTTGGCAACAAATGTAGCATAAACACAGTAACCATTGGTATCTTTTTCATGGGCGATATCAATAGTTACCTTTGCGCAATTTTCTTTATTTATACTCTGCCAATGAAAATAGTCACCACAATGATGTTTACCAATTTCCTTAACCATCCTAATTCCTTTTCTTTTAAGTATTTCCACAATTTTATTTGCATAATCTTTGAGTATTTCTTTTGCTTGCGACAGATTGATATTTTTATAAACAGTCTTCATAATTTTCCTCCTGTTTTGTAAAGGTTCTGAATCCGAATCATATCTTACAAGTTAAGATATTTATATTAGAAGACTAGCATATAGCAATAAATCTGTCAAGATAAACTTTGTGGCGATTTTTGCTATTATGGGCATATGTCTTTTTTAACCAAAATACTCGGAGATTCCAACAAAAAATTTTTAAAAAAGTTGGAACCGATTGTTTCTTCCGTCAACGCTTTGGAAGAAAAAATGAAAAGCCTTTCAGATGAGAACTTGAAAAGCGTAACTGCGGAATTAAGAAACAAAATAAATGGCGGACAGTCGCTGGACGAAATTTTGCCGGAAGCGTTTGCGGCGACAAGAGAAGCGTCCCGAAGAACTCTGGGCCAGAGACATTTTGACGTCCAGCTTTTAGGCGGAATTATTTTGCATCAGGGAAAAATCGCCGAGATGCGGACCGGCGAAGGAAAAACTTTGGTCGCCACTTTGCCGGCGTATCTTAACGCCATTTCCGGCAAAGGCGTCCATGTGGTAACCGTCAACGATTATCTTTCCCGAAGAGACGCGGTTTGGATGGGGCAGATTTACAACGCGCTGGGATTGACGGTCGGTTGTACCAATCACGAAGCCAGCTATATATATGACAGCGCTCATCGAAGTCCGGTGTCGACGAGCGAGAGTGATGATAAATTAGACAAAGAAAGAGACATCACCGGCGCGTTCCGTGTCGTTCACGAATTTCTAAAACCATGCTCCAGAAAAGAATCCTACGCCGCCGACATCACTTACGGCACAAACAACGAATTCGGCTTTGATTATCTCCGCGACAACATCGCTTATAATATCGGCGATGTTGTCCAGCGCGGGTATAACTTTGCCGTAGTGGACGAGATTGACTCCATTTTGATAGACGAAGCCAGAACTCCGCTTATAATTTCCGCGCCGAGCGCCGACTCGGACCAATTTTACATAATGTTCAGCAAAATAGCGGAAAAAATGAACGCGGACGAAGATTACGCCGTGGATGAAAAAATGAAGGCGATTTCACTCACCGAAAAAGGCATTGAGAAGGCCGAGAAAGCGTTGGGTGTCGGCAATATTTACACGGAAAAAGGCATAAAATATGTCCATCATTTGGAAACAGCCATAAGAGCGAAAGCGCTTTTTCATCTGGACAAAGATTATGTGGTAAAAAATAATGAAATAATAATCGTGGACGAATTTACCGGAAGAATGATGCCGGGTCGAAGGTGGTCGGAGGGGCTCCATCAGGCCGTGGAGGCCAAAGAAAAAGTCCAGGTGCAGAAAGAGTCACGGACTCTGGCCAGTATCACTTTCCAAAACTATTTCAGATTGTACGGCAAGTTGGCCGGAATGACCGGCACGGCGCTCACTTCCGCCGAGGAATTCCACAAGGTTTATAAATTGGAAACGGTAAGCATCCCCACCAACAAGCCGTTGGTGAGGCGCGACAAGCCGGATCTGGTTTTCCAAACCGTAAAAGGTAAATTCCAGGCCATAGCCGGGAAAATAAAAGAAGTCCATCAAACCGGCCAGCCGATTCTTGTCGGAACCGTTTCCATAGACAAAAACGAATATCTTTCCGCGCTTTTGAAAAAAGAAGGAGTGCCTCATACCATGCTTAACGCCAAACATCACGAAAAAGAAGGCGAGATTGTCGCTCAAGCGGGAAGAAAGGGCGGAGTGACTATCGCCACCAATATGGCCGGGCGAGGCGTGGACATAGTTTTGGGCGGCAATCCGCCGGTTATTGGAGAAGCCGAAGAGGTGAGAAAATCGGGCGGTTTGTTCGTGCTGGGCACGGAAAGGCACGAAGCCAGAAGAATAGACAATCAGTTAAGAGGTCGGTCGGGGCGGCAAGGCGACCCGGGCGAAACCCAATTTTTTATTTCTTTGGAAGACGACGTGATGAGGGTTTTCGGTTCGGACAGAATCAAGGGCTTGATGGGCCGTCTGGGGATGCCCGAAGACCAGCCGATTGAAAACAGGATGCTTTCCAAGGCGATTGAATCGGCCCAGTCCAAAATAGAAGGCTTCAACTTTGACGCCAGAAAGCATCTGCTGGAATACGACGACGTTTTGAATCACCAAAGAAAAATAATTTACGAAAGAAGAAAGAAAATTTTGTACGGAGAAAATAACTTTGTTTTGGAAGAATTGAAAAGCATATTTGCTGGCGATATGGAAAAGATTGAAGCTTTGGAAAAAAGAAGAGTGGAATTGGGCGAGGATAAATTTTTCCACAGCCAGAGAATGCTTATGTTGCAAGCGATAGATATGCTTTGGGTGGAGCATCTGGAAGCGATGGACTATATGAGGTCGTCTGTCCGCTTGCGGGCTTACGGGCAAAAAGACCCTTTGGTTGAATACAAAAACGAAGGCCGGGGGCTTTTTATCCGAATGGAAGCGGCCATAGACAACGCCATCGCCGAGATGGCTTTGAAAGTCGGCGGACAAATGGCGGAGCCGAAAACGGAGACAGTTTTGGAAGTTCACAATTCCGGTCCGATGATAGGCAATGTCTCGACCAATCTTGCATCTTTTTCCGCCAAAAAAGAAGCCGGCCGCAACGACCCCTGCCCCTGCGGTTCTGGGAAAAAATATAAAAAGTGTCATGGGTCATAGGAATATGGAACATATAAGGTGTAATCTATTTGGACGATAGGCAAAATAGATTGCGCGCTCGCTTTTCTTTTTTATTGTTTATGAATATAATATATTGAAGTACCCGCATAATTTTATGTTCATCAAACCGGAAGAAATAATAAAAAATTTTGAAATAAAGCCGGGGATGACGGTGGCCGATTTTGGATCGGGTAGCGGGCATTATGCCTTGGCGGTCGCCCAAAAAATGAACAATTCGGGCTTGCCTGCCGAACAGGCAGGAGTTGTTTACGCCATTGATATCCAGAAAAATCTTTTGGAAAAAATAAAATCTGAAGCGGAAAAACAGCATTTGTCCAATATGGAAATTATCTGGGCGGATATTGAAAGCAAGGAAGGGACTAAATTGGCCAGCGGAACGCTTGATTTTGCCATCGCTTCTAACATTTTGTTCCAAATCGGCGACAAAGAAGCTTTAGCAAGAGAAATTAAAAGGACGCTTAAAAACGGCGGGCGGGCGGCGGTCATTGATTGGTCGGCTTCTTTCGGAGGAATAGGCCCGGCGCCGAAGGCGGTTATACCAAAAAAAGAAGCGGAAAGAATTTTCATCCAGGAAGGATTTTTGGAAGAAAGAGAATTTCCGGCCGGCGACAATCATTATGGAATAATATTCAAGAAAGCGTAAAACGTAAAATAAAATATGAAAAAAATAACGCCTTTTCAGATAATATTATTGGCGGGGTTCGGGATTGTCGCCGTCATTGCCGTTCTTCTTTTCAGCGGCATTCTGCCCGGGTATGAAAAACAAGGAAGCCAAAAAGGGACGGTTGTCCCAATTTCTCTCTGGGGAACTTTGCCGAAAGATCAAATCAATAGCGTTATTTCCGCCATTGGTGAAAAAAATGAATCTTTCGGAATAACATATACCGAGCATCCGCCTTCTTCTTACGAAGAAAATATTGTGAACGCTTTGGCTTCTGGCAAAGGTCCCGATTTTTTGATAATCAGCCAAGATATGGTTTTAAAAAACAAAGATAAAACAAGCTTAATTCCGTCCGCTTATTATCCGGAAAGAAATTTCAGAGACGATTTTGTTGATATCGCGAACCTGTTTTTAGATAAAAAAAATGGCGGTCTGGCGGCCGTTCCCTTTTTAATAGACCCGATGGCGATGTATTGGAACAAGGATATATTTTCATCGGCCGGCATAAGTCGACCGCCTCGGGATTGGGACGAATTCGCGGAAGATGTCAAAATATTTACGGAAAAAAACGGGGCCGGCAACATCGTTCAATCGGGAACGGCCCTGGGAGAGTTGAGCAACATAAAAAACGGAAAAGATATTTTGTCTATGCTTATAATCCAATCCGGCAACCCGATAATGGAAACGGACGACAATGGCAATCTTGAAATAACTCTAAACAAGGAAAACAACTTCGGCAAAAACCCGGTCGTTGTTTCCGTAAAGTTTTTCAACGATTTTTCCGACCCGAACAAAAACGTTTATTCCTGGAACAAAGCCTTATCCGACGCCGACACAATGTTTGCCAAGGGCGCGTTGGCTATGTATTTCGGCTATGCCGGCGAATTGCCGGAGATAAAAGCCAGAAATCCTCATCTTAATTTTGACATCGCCGAAGTTCCCAAAATAAAGGGAAGCAAGACGAAAACAACTTTTGCCAAAATATACGGTTTGGCTATTATGAAAAATTCTTCCCAGACGAAAAAGCAGGCGGCTTTGAATTCCATTTTATTCATGATTTCAAACGCCGCGTCAAAAGATTTTTCCCGAGCGACCGGTTTGGCTTCGCCCAGAAGGGATTTGTTGGCCGAAAAAGCGGTGGACGCTTATTCCGGCTTGATAAACAAGATGGCGATTATGTCCAAATCTTGGCTGGAACCGGATGGCAACGAGGTTCGCCGAATATTCAAAGATATGGTAGAATCAGTTTCGTCGGGCGGTTTGTCCGCCGATAGTTCGGCGGGGTTGGCGGAAAAAAGATTGAAACAAGAATTAAAAAAAGTGACGCAAAATGTTCAAAAAAAATAAAAAAATAAGCAAAATCTTGGCGGCGACAGCTTTATTTGCCGTTTTATTTATTTTTTTTACGCCGGTATTGGCTGAAGCAGACAGTCATTTGGGAAATATTATTCCCTGCGAAGGCGATGATTGCGGAGTTTGCGATATTTTCAGGCTAATTTCCAATATAGTCAAATTTGCCGCCTTTACGATAGCCGCTCCGCTGGCGGGTATTATAATGGCTTACGGAGGTTTTAAGCTCATCACGGCGGGAGGCAATGAATCGGAAAGGTCCAAAGGGACAAACGCCATTTGGGCGGCCGTTTGGGGCATATTGATAACCTTTGGCGCTTATGTGATCGTCAACGCCATTATCGGCGGATTGGCGGGGGAAAGTTTTTCCAACTCCTGGTATCAATTCCCGGGATGCGTTTCAGAAGGAGTGATGGGTTAAAAGATATTATGAAAAAAACAAAACAAGCAATCAAAAATTTTCCAACATTGGTTTTCGCTTTGGCGATAAACTTTTTTTCGTTCATCCGTTTGGCCAAAGCGGAGCAGTGCGACGGAACGGATTCAACTATTTTGTGCAACCCGCTTGAATCGGAATCTTTCACTTCGCTCATGGAAAGTATTTCCCAGCTGGCGGTTGAGATCGGTATTCCCATCGCCGCCCTTTTCATCATTTATTCGGGCTTGAAACTGGTGACGGCCAGAGGAAACGAAGAAGCCATAAAAAAAGCCAAAGAAGGCTTGCTCTGGGCCATTATCGGCTCGGGTATTCTTATCGGCGCCTGGACGATAATGAAAATTTTGCAATCCGCAGTGGAAAGTCTTGGTTAATGTTGCGTTTTTTAAATAATAGGTTAATATGGAAGATATTATTAAAAGGGTCGAAATTAAAATTAAAAAATTATGAAAATAATCAAAAAAATTATTCCGTTCGGCTTGATGGCGGCGCCGTTTGTCGCCGGAGCGGCCGATTTGGGCACTGTAATTGAGAAGGTGCAAGGATGGGTGACTGCCCTTTTGCCGCTATTAGTTGGTGTCGCCGTTCTCGTTTTAATCGTGGGTATAATCAGATATATCACGGCCGGCGAAGATGAGGAAAGGCGAGGAAAAGCGAGAGGCTTGATGATTTACGGCATCATCGGTTTGTTCGTTATGGTCAGTATGTGGGGATTAGTTATCTTTTTAGGCACCACTTTTGGCATAGAACAGGAAGCAATCGAGGATATTGATGGTTTGATTCCATAATTTGATTCCGATGAGCGACGAGGCGACAAAACTTATCTCCAACATCAAGGCGTACATTTTTAATCCGATAATCGGGTTTATGTTTGCTGTGGCGGTGGTTATGTTTATCTACGGCATAGTGGAATATATTTGGAGCGCCGACAACGAGGACAAAGTCGCCGTCGGCAAGAAGCATATGATATGGGGAATCGTTGGGATGTCTGTGATGGTCGCAGTCTACGGCATCTTGAACATCCTTTCCAAATTTTGGCTTGAGCTTGGATGGAGAGCTGGTCTTTAGGACAGCCTAATTAGTTGCCAGCTTGCCCCGCTTACATTAAGAAATAAATAATGTTTGGGCGGGGCGGAATTGGCCGCTAAATTCAAAGTAAATTTATGGAGTGTAGTGGGGCAAATTTGTTGGGAGTGTTATGTGTTATACGACTTATTCTTGAAAAAGTTGTTGTTTTGTTGGTTTCTTTTGCCGTCATATTCTTTATTTACGGCATAACTAAATATATTACGGCGGGCGAAGACGAAGACAAACGAAATAAGATGAAAAACTTGATGATTTACGGCATCATCGGTTTGTTCGTTATGGTCAGTATGTGGGGGATTGTTTATCTTTTGGTGAACAGTTTTAACTTGGATCTGAAGCGAGAAGTCGAGGTGCCGTATTTTCCCGAGGGATCTGACTCATAGATTTGCGTTTTATGGCAGAAAAGTAAAAATGGCTTGATTGCATTGCGCAATCAAGCCATTTCATTAAATTTTCTTTTTAAGAAAAACTTCCAAGGAAATTGTGCCCGGGCCATTATCAAACTGGCCCTTAAAATTTCCCGGTTCTTTCGGGTTTGGCATCAACCAAACCCTCAAATACAGATTTTTTTGCGCGACTCGTCCGAAATAAGGTTCATTTCGGTTTTTCCTCGTCAGGGTGAGGTTTATAATCTCTCCATTTTGTTGCCTCTTGTACCTGAATTTCAGCACAAGAGCATCACAGGAGAGAGAGAGCAGTTGAGCTTCATTTACTCGCCCCCTCACCATTTGTCCGGAAGCCATCTGTTGTTCGCTGGCTTCCCATTCAAATACCCAATCCCAAACCTCCTCTTTAACCTCTCCTTTCGGCGGTTTGGGCATGGAAGCTGTTTCCGGCGGTGACGGGGATGGTTTCGGCGGGGCAACCAAATTGCCTTTGGAGTATTCCTTTCGGACCATCCTGATTTTTTCCTCCGCCATCATCGCCGCCCTTTTTTCTTCCACGGTCAGCGTTTTTCCTTCCTTAACTTTTTCATCAAGAGACGCCAACTTGTCTTTATCCGGCTTTAACTCCAATTCAGCCAAATTTTTGGCAAGCCCTCGAAAAGTTAATTGTTCCGGTGTTGGCCGACAGTAGGCGTAAAGCAAGTAAAATCCATACACCACAGCAACAAGCAACCCCCATGTAATTAATTTCTTTGGTTTTAGAAAATACTTCCAAAGAAAAACAAAAGGAACGCCCCATGAAGCGCTAGGTTTTATTTTTACCGCGCCTGACAACTTGGAAATAATTTTTATTATCCCAATGATTATCAAGGGGCCAAAAATAATTCCCAAAAGTATTTCTATGGCAATTTTAGACATTCTTATCCTCCTTTTTTTGATCAGATTTATTTTTATTGCCGTCTATGGGTATCATTGGCGATATGTTACTAGCGCCAAAAATTAAAGTGCTGCCCGTAAAATCCTTGATTGCTCCCGCATACTCTTTGGCGACAAGAATATCCCCGCCTTGAGAATGTTTTTTCGCCACATCCAAAGCCCTTAGAAGCATATCGGCTTCCGCTCCTTTAACCTCTCTTATTCCGAGTGCTTCAGCCTTTTTTATTTCTAGCGTCTTAGCTCCTTCACCCTCACCTTCTTTTTGCTTTGTTTGAGCGTTCAACTCGGCAATTTTCAATCCTTCCATTGCCGCTTTTGATGCCGTTGTTCCGGATTGCGCGTAATCTCTGTAAACAACTTGAGCAACCGTCATTCCGGACGCTTCCAAGATAATTCCTTTTTTGGCCAAAACAGCTTCATTGAAATCAGATTCTTTGTTTGTTTCTTCAAAAGTTTTTTCGCCCACTATGCTTTTGGGTGTTTTCCTTAGTTCCATTCCCTTAAGGAAGTCGCTAACAATTCCGCTAAAAGCGGACACAGCCAACGGAAACCAATTTCCATTTAACATAAAAACGGAAAAAACCGGATTAACCGTTTCAAATATGATATCAAAATAGATATCTATCTTTAGCTGACCCCTCAATTCCATTTCTTTGAGAATTATGGGGTAGCTGTTTTTGTGTCTTACCGAAGAAACAACTTCCGACCTATGCGATATAATGCCAAAATAAGTTTCTTCAATCGTACCTCCTTTTTCAGTTTCTGTTTTCGCTTCATTTTTTGAAACAAATTTATCCCACGAAAAAGAATACTTGTGAACTTTCTGTATTGGATAAATTCCTATCCAAAAAATTCCCAAAAATGATTTTGGTTTTTTTGCTCCATTGCTAATCAGGTCAATCTTATCGTTCAACACTCCATACCCGGGGATATTGGGAATAAGTTTGTAAAAACTTTTGCCCATTTCCACAAGCACTATTTCACCCGATTTTATAAAAGAAAAAAAGATACCATATCCGGCAAAAACATATGCCCAGACAGCTAAACCGGCTAATACAACAAACATTAATCCGACTAGCTTAAGAACTACAACCACTATCGGTACGATAAATTCAGGGATAAATTCAGGAATAATAGCCATCTTCCACCTCCTTAAAAAGTTTTCTGATATTAAGTTATTAAATTTCTACCAATAAGTTTATTTACATTATACGTAAATCAAGGCAGTTGTCAAGGTGTTAAAAAGTTGAAAGTGATGACGAGGATTTCGCTTATAAAAAGCATGATTCTTGAAAATTAGTCATAAATAATGCACAATGGCTTAATGGATAGAGCGAAAATCAAGAAAAAGGAGAGGTTAATTTCGTTATTGGCTGAAATTGGCGGTTCTTTTGTCAGATTTGAGGTTGACCCGAATGCTATGGTGACAGTAACGAGAACTGAACTATCGGACGATTCGCGGACAGTTAAATTTCTTGTAAGTATTTTCCCAAAAAATAAAGAGAGAGAAATTCTGGCCAGACTCAACAAAAAGAATTCCGTTTTCAAAAATTATCTTAAAGCGAAAACGAGGATGAAGTTTTTACCGTCGGCATTTTTTGATCTGGACAGAAGTTGGGAAGTGGAGTTGAAGATTGGCAGTATAAAAATATAATTCGGCCGCGTAGCCAAGTGGTAAGGCAGGAGTCTGCAAAACTCCTATGCGCCGGTTCGATTCCGACCGCGGCCTCAAAAATTCAATAATGCCTGAGTGGTGGAATGGTATACACGTAACACTTAAAATGTTATGGGCGCAAGCCCATGTGGGTTCGAGTCCCACCTCAGGCAAAAAATATAACAAGTTATGCCTCGTGAGGGATTCGCCCTTGCAGGGCGCTGATTTTCCATTGCCGAGCAATATGGAAAATCTTTTCAAATCCTCACGCAAGCCAAGCAGTTGGCTTGCTACTCGGATGCCTCGTGAGGGATTTGAACCCCCGACCATCTCC
>Ga0209542_10006522_pt1 | contig 22661 bp, 23 predicted proteins | sample RifCSPhighO2_01_FD_184028 | JGI IMG/M metagenome (GOLD analysis project Ga0209542, IMG submission 184028) | Soil microbial communities from Rifle, Colorado - Rifle CSP2_plank highO2_0.1 (SPAdes) (version 2) | ecosystem: Environmental > Terrestrial > Deep subsurface > Rock core/Sediment ... | reverse complement strand
TGGGGGGAATTATGGGATTTCACGGCTTCCGCCGTAGGCGGAAAGGGTTTTGGCGAAAATCAAAGCGCGATTTTGGCTTCTGCAAAATCGCTCCATATTCTTAATTCCGAACAAGTTACTACTGGTGTTGTAATTATACACTTTGCGCGAACTTTTTTCGAGCGGAAACTGAACGAATGAATCAGCCCCGCCACCGCCTCGCAGAGCCTCGGCGGACACCAAAGAAAAATGTTCCTTGCTTTTCGGATTTACGCGCGACCAATTTCTTCTAAAAAGGAAAGGGCATTTTTCTTTGGTGTTCTGCCCTCCAAGTATTCGGGCAGGTGGCGGGACTAATGCGGACTCGGTTTTGCGAAAACTATTTTTTGGGGAAAGGATTTCGCAAAACACTCGGCTAATCTTTTTTGAATTTGGATGTCGCAAGCGGAGGAATAGGGGTTTGGGGAGGAATCCTCCGCTTGCTCCACTGTTTTCTTTTGGCGAATTTCGGGCGGGCAATTCCAAAAATGAATTCACTATTTTTGTTTGACTAAATGATGAATATTTCATATACTAACTTGCATATAGTTAAAACTCTATATACATACTAACTATCATAGTAAAACTATACGAACATGTCAAACGAAAAATCCACAATTGGGGACAACATAAAGAAATACCGAAACAAGCTCGGTATTTCTCAAGATGTACTTTCAAAAAAGGCAAATCTAGCTTTTCATACTATTGCTAAAATAGAAGCAGGCTCAACGCCTAATCCTACTATTGATACCGTCAAGAAAATTGCAGACGCACTTGGTGTGTCGCTAGATCAATTGATAAAATAATTTTATGCCAACGCAAAATACAGAAACATCAATAAGTGGTAACACTCCAAAATGTCCGAAATGCGGAGCGTTGATGACTTTGAATACCGCACGAACGGGACATTTTGCTGGTCGTAAATTTTATGGATGTCCTAATTGGAAAACTACTTGTAGGGGGGTTATTGTTAATGTTGACCAAACAACTTTAGAACAAGAAACGGCTAAATCCGATATAGCGGATGGCACACAAATACAGCCACCAGTTATACTGAATGCGAGAGAAAAATTTGAAAATTATCGCACTTTGTTTTTTCAAAATATAGCAGTTCCAAAAGAATTGTTGGATTTAATAAATAAAGGAGAAATAACTAGAGATAATTTGCATCGTTATGGACAGTGGCGGTTAGATTTTCCAACTACAGCAGAATTTGAAATTCAAGAAGATGCCAAAAGAGTACTGCTCGTGGCCAAAAAAATATTAACGAGGGGTCGAATTACGATTTTGCCCGCATCTCTTGAAGAAAAAATCCGCAAACTGTTTCCATTCAAGAACTTTGATGTCGCGGACATCAATCTAAATGTTTATTTCGCGATAGCTACTCAAGAGCAAAAAACCACTGCGTGGTTTGATGGTAAAAAAAGGACGGAGCTTAATGGGTTAACGCTCGAACATTATTTTTATGAACAGATTTTACCAAAGTATTTGGGACCTTATTATAAAAGATTTGTCCTACCACAAGTTCATTTTTATAGCTTGGTTGATAACATTACCAGCGACGAAGCGATCGGTTATCAACGCCTTGATTTTCTCATTACAACTCCGACAAAATCTATTGCGATTGAATTAGATGACCCAGACCATGAGGGGCATCTATCGCGTGATACGAATCGTGTTCAACTTCTACAACAAAACGGAATTCGTTCTATCAGAATTAAAAATCAAGAAATTGAAGCTGGTTTAGGCGTAAATTTACAGGAACTTATAGAAACATTAAGCGAAGATGAAATAAAACCCGTTGACAATGTTTCTGCTAATGATAAATATTTATTAGCCGTAAAACTTGCTCATCAAATTCAAATTATTGCTATTGAAAGTCTACTTGCCGGACTTCTCCCTCTTACACCTACTCAAGCAGAAATTTATTTTGATATCAATTCTGTTTCTTTCAAAAAAGATGAGACGGAAATTATCGTTAGTTCTGCTTTAGAGGATTTGAAAGAATTGATACATCATTTGTATACTCTCTATGGCGTTGAATCAAATTTTGCAGGCTTCAAATTAAAAATATCAAGTCGGTTAGGTTCAATTTCTACACCAGTAATAACCTTTGATGAAAATTTAATCACAAAAGGAACGCGGCTCATTATTCAAGACATTTCCTTTCCTCGTATTATCGCGCACTATGAGGAACGGACAACTCCTGCTCCAATATTAGATATTTCCGAAAATACGTTACGTTTCTTTTTGAAATATGTTTTTCGCTATGACACCTTTCTTGAGGGACAGTTTGAAGCTATAACTCGTGCATTACAAGGGAAAGACGCTGTGGTTTTATTGCCTACTGGCGCGGGTAAATCTCTTGCTTTCCAGTTAGCTTCTTTGGTTTTGCCGGGCGTAACAATCGTGATTGATCCAATTACGGCACTGATTGATGATCAGAAAGATAACTTAGCCCGAATTGGTATTGACCGGGTTGAGGGAATTACTAGTCAAAATGAGGGTCCAATTCGTTCGAAACTCATTCAAGCATTTGCCAGCGGAGAGTATATATTCTGTTATATTGCCCCCGAAAGATTGCAAAGTGATGAATTTAGAAATAATCTCAAAGCCCTTACGGTTAACATACCGATTTCACTTATTGCGATTGATGAAGCACATTGTGTTTCAGAATGGGGACATGATTTTCGCACGGCATATTTGAACATCGGACGAACCACAAGAGAATATTGTAAATCACACGGCCGAATTCCACCCTTGCTGGCACTAACTGGTACTGCATCAAATGCAGTATTGCGAGATGTACAGCGAGAACTTCAGATAAAACATTTTGACGCGATTATTACACCAAAAACATTTAATAGAAAGGAACTGCATTTTGTTGTTAATGAATGTAAATCAGATCAAAAACAAAATATTTTGCGATCAATATTGCAACAATATTTACCAAACGTATTTCATACAACCGCCAACCACTTTTACGGTCTACACAATGAGGATACGAATTGCGGAATTATTTTTTGTCCTCATGCTGGTGGGTCATACGGCGTGATTGAAATCACACAATTTATTTCCTCTCTTGGAATATCAGCAAAATTTTATAGCGGAAAAACACCAAAAGGTTCTTCTGACAGAGATTGGACACGAACCAAAAAACAAAATGCCAACGACTTCAAAAATAATAAATTTACGGTATTCGCAGCTACAAAATCTTTTGGGATGGGTATTGATAAACCAAATGTAAGATTTATTGTGCATCTAGGTGTACCAAACTCAATAGAATCTTTTTATCAAGAAGTCGGTAGAGCTGGGCGAGACAGGAAAATGGCCCAAAGTGTTCTCATTCTTTCTAATGATTTTAAAGAGAGAACTAACAAGCTCTTGGCTCCTAACGCTACCACCGATGAACTTAACCAAATTATGGAAAAAGAGCGTGATTGGGATACGGATGATGATATTACTCGAGCCCTTTGGTTTCATCTTAATTCGTTTCGAGGGGTAAAAAATGAACTCGACGATATTGATTATATTATGGGGCAAGTTGGAAATATAGAATCAGCAAGAAAAATAAATGTTGTATTTCAGCATGGACACCGAAACAATCTTGAAAAGGCCGTACACCGTCTTTTATTGCTGGGCGTAATTAACGATTACACTATTGACTACACCACAAACGAATTTAGACTGATTATTACTGGCGTTTCAAAAGAACGCCTCATTGAGAGATTTTGCAGATATGTTGAGGGGTACAACCGTGGGCGCGTAGCACAGGAAAAACAGAAACTTCTACAATATATTCAGTCGCCATTTCCAAATTTTGTCCGAATGGCGGCCGAAATACTGATAATTTTTATTTACGATACTATTGAAAAGGGCCGCCGCCGGGCCTTCCGAGAGATTCTTTCTATGTCTGAAGAGGCTGCACTAAAAACAACCGATCAGGACACTTTAATTAGAGAGCGTATTCTTCGTTATTTAGAAACAACTTATTCTGAGGAGATTCAGCAAGTTTTAGATGATGTCGAATCATTTCATAATCTTAAGGTAATTTTTGATGGTGGTATTACTTCGGAATCTGGAGAAGCGATTGGCGGTGTGCGATCCCAGAAAGATGCGTCTGAAATTCGCGGTCAGGTAGCTCGTTATCTTGAATCGTACCCCGATCACCCAGGGCTTTTGTTTTTGCGTGCACTTTCTGAGATTTATTGTGCAAATTCCGATATTGAATTAGCACTACAGAATATCGAAGCTGGTTGCAATTTTGCAGTTGAACGATATCACATTTCCAAATCTTCGTTATATGAAATTTTGACTTGGATGTTAGAAAAGGTATATAATATCAACAAGGATGTCTACGAAAATTATGTTTTTAGATTAATGGAAGTCCTTGATGACTACGATTTTATAAAAACATTGATGAACTACCCGAATATGGATGAAACTATGCTTTACGCTCCGACGCTTTACTCTGTAAATAAGCAAGCGAGAAAAGCAATTAATATTTTAACTTCATAATAAAATTTTATGGCAACACAACAAGAAATAACAAAACTTCAAGAACAAGCTCAAGAATTAGTGAATAATCTTGGTGAACTTTATAAGCAAGTCGGATCATATCAAGGCGCAAAAGATGAATTGCAAAAAGCAAGCTCGCAGATTCTTGCGCTAGTTGAAAGCACTAAACAATTATCTGAAGAAAGTCATCAAATTATAAAAACAACCAATCAGATCGGAAGTGCTAAAATTCTTGAAAAGCTAAATGAAATTGTGCAATCACTCGCAAAAACATCAAAAATGCAGGTGATAATCCTGGCGAGCGGTTTCGGCTTGGTGATTATTTTACAGATTGCACTATTTTTCTTCGGAAAGAATTAATAGTACATCCCGCCCGCCCGAATTTCGCCAAAAGAAATCAGCGGAGCAAATGGAAAATTCCTCCCCAAACCCCTCCTTTTCCATTTGCGACATCCGAATTCAAAAAAGATTAGCCGAGTGTTTTGCGAAATCCTTTCCCCAAAAAATAGTTTTCGCAAAACCGAGTCCGCATTAGTCCCGCCACCTGCCCAGAAACTTATAGGGCAGAACACCAAAGAAAAATGTCCTTTCCTTTTTAGAAGAAATTGGTCGCGCGCAAATCCGAAAAGCAAGGAACATTTTTCTTTGGTGTTCGCCGAGGCTCTGCGAGGCGGTGGCGGGACTGATTCATTCGTCCAGTTTCCGCTCGAAAAAGGTTCGCGCAAAGTGTATAATTACGGCACCAGAATAAAAATAAAGCACCCTTCTCAGAAACATGAGGGTGCTTTATTTTTATTCTGGTGCGCAAGAGAGGATTTGAACCTCCATGCCCGTGAGGGCGCTACCACCTCAAGGTAGTGCGTCTACCAGTTTCGCCACCTGCGCATATATTATTTACCCCCTCACTTCTTCTTTCCTCTCTTCTGAACTTTCAGTATCTCTCTTTGTAACAACTTTTGTATCGGTATTTTGATCTGGATCTAGAGCAAGCATGCGACGCATGCTGTGACGAATCTCTTTTGTGGCTTTTTCACGGATAAAATATAGTTTTGCTCTACGCACTTTTGACCTACGAAGAACTTCAATTTTATCAATTATAGGAGAATAAAGAGGAAAAATCTTCTCTACGCCAACACCATCAAGCACCTTGCGAACAGTAAAAGTGGCTCCGGCTTCGCTTCCATGCTTGCGAGATAGGACGAGGCCTTCAAATGCCTGCAGACGAGTCTTGTCCTTTTCTTTAACCTTCTGCCATACACGCACAGCATCGCCGGAACGAAGACTCATCGCTTTTCTTTCTTCTATATTTACCGAAGAAATGATGTTTTTATTAGTAGCCATATCTTTATATCTAGTTTATATGTGGAACAAATCTAGCATAGACACTAGCTTTTAGCAACTTCAGTAAAGCAAAATAGACGAAATTCGTTGACGGACAGAAGTCTTTTTTTTGAGCCTGCCGAAGAAAAAAGAGCTTGTGTCCGAAAAAAGAATTTCGCCTATTTTATGACTTATATAAATTATCATTGGGAACAACCATATCTAATCTATTAAGAACATTCCTGAAATCATATGGCAATTGAGAATTAATCGTTATATTCTTTCCAGCACAATTTATAAAAGAAACAGACATGGCATGCAGAGCCATTCTGTTTAGACCAGAAATCAGACTTGAATGATTTGGCTTTTTAGGACCATAGAGCTTGTCATGGACTATTGGGTGGTTTATGGTCTTCATGTGCACTCTTATCTGATGTGTCCTTCCAGTCTTTGGTTCGACTTCTAAAAGTGAATATCCTTCTTTATTATCCAAGAGTTTACTATCTAAAAGTGTCCATTTGGTCTCTGCTGTGCGCATTTCACCTCTTGTCCCACGAGTAGATGACCATTTTCTAAAATCACTTTTACTTCTTCCTATTGGACGATTTATAATCCCGCTTTTTTCTTTTAATTCTCCATGGACAAGAGCTAGGTATTTCTTGAGAATAGTATGATTTTTAAATTGCTCTTTCAGATACGCATGTCCTTTTTTTGTTTTTGCTATCAAAAGTACGCCTGAAGTTTCTCTATCAAGACGATGAACTATACCGGGGCGTTCAATCGTATTTGGAATCTCTAGATCAGAATGTAGAGGATTTGGAGATGAAGAAAGAATTATGGATTCTCCGACATCTTTAGTTTGAGGATATTTTTCCAAAATCCAATCAGTCAGACTTGACTCTTTTGTCTTTCCATCAGAATGTACGACAAGCCCTGCGGGCTTGTCTATGGCTAGAATATCTGAGTCTTCATAAAGTATAGGAATTTCCATATGGCAACAGTCTATGATAGTATTTGAAAAAAGTAAAAGAAAATAAGAATCTCTGAAAATATATAGAATATTAAAAAATGCGCCCTTAGCTCAGTTGGTAGAGCAACCCCTTTACACGGGGAAGGTCAGGAGTTCAAGTCTCTTAGGGCGCACCAAAACAGAACTTAATGTTTTAGTACAAATCTCCACTTCTTCTTTGACCAAATAGGTCCAGCATAATCCACACCTATTCTTGGAGTTCTTTTTATGCATTTTTTACTGATTTTTATATCACTTTTCTCTATCCACAGTCCTATTTTTCTACCAAGTTTTTTACAATTTAATCTCCCAGTTATATTTAGTTTTTTTGTAAGTCTAGCTGGTCCGGATATTTCTTTGATTCCTCTTATAAGGACTGCGGAAGGATAATCTACTGGTCCAGTTACAATATTTAACATCCAATGAATACCGTATGTAAAATATACATATACATGACCAGAAGGACCAAACATAGCCAGATTTCTTTTTGTTTTTCCGCTTGAAGTATGGCAAGCCCGGTCTTTTTCTCCATCATACGCTTCGGTTTCAGTTATTATATATCGCTGTGTTTTCTTATTATGTTTACGGACAATAAGACAACCTATGAGGTCATTTGCGACTTTGAGTACAGGGCGATTGAAGAAAGAAGAGGGTAGCGTCTGTGGTAAAGAGGTCATAAATTTGGTATAACAAGAGTGTTCAATTTGAAGTGTTTTTTAAGTATAGCGTATATGGTGCCTATAGCTTAGTGGTAAAGCTCCGACCTGTGGCGTCGGCTACGAGAGTTCAATTCTCTCTAGGCACCCAAAGGTAGTTTCTATAACTGATAATTCTCGGCGTCTCATTGAGCTTGGGACCGGCTTTTCTATTTGCTCGTTTTCGAGCTTATTAAATGCTCCGACTTCTTCTAAAGCCAGAACAATAGGAGATTTTATTGCTGCACAAATCTTTCTTTCTTTGGCTTCAAAGTGATGCCAGAACAGTCCGAGATAAAGCTGTTTGAGTTCTGGCTTGGCATCTTTGTATGAAGCTCCGATATCTCGGGCGAGTGCAAGGACTTGCTGGATGACATCGACTTTAATGTTCTTGGAACGGTCCAGTGTCGTTATCTGATTTTCAAAGTTTCCAATCTGTTCACGATAGGTTTTCTTCAATCGTTCAAATGATTGGTCGTCGATAACGCCTTCAATAAGCTTTTCTTCCGAGCGTTCGAGTTTGTTTTCAACAGAAATCTTTGCCAGAAGGATACGGCCTTTCTCATCGGTCACAGAGCTTTTCTTGCTTTCATAAACGACCTTGAGTCGAGCTTCAATTTTTGCAATGAAATCATCAGAAAATTGAAGCTCATTAAATTTCTCTTGAACCTGATTTTCCAAGTCAGCCATTTCTACATAGAGATCAGTACACTTAACGTTGCCAGGAGCAGTTTTGGTGTAACGATTGCAATGATAATAAGATTTCTTCTTGGGAATATTGTGTTCGGCTGTGTATCTGCAACCACATACAGCACAGCGTACGAATCCTCGCAGAATGAAATTGTATTTGCGTCTGCGACAGGCTCGATGGTTATGCTCCTCAGTGATCATTTGGCAACGGTCAAATAACTGGTTTTTCTCTCGTCCTGACAACTCCGACCTCTAGATTTAGGTTGAGAAAATCAGCAAGTCGATGTTGGACCATAGCTTTGGCAATTCCTTGTCTTCGGAATTCCGAACGAACAGCCACGTCATCTTGGTAAGCAATTTTTGAATGATTTCCAAGTCGCCGTGCAAGTTGTAAGTTAAATGAGATACCGAGCTTGTTTTCGAGGTCGGTAATTGCTATAGGATACCCCAAACAGAAACCAACAACTTGAGCATTGCAAACTGCAAGCCAACATGACGCCTCTGGTGTGATCTCATGAAAGAAATCTTCCCTTACTTTTTCTCTTGGCCAGTAATCAGCAACGGCCACATCACAATGCTGGAAATTCCAACTTTTCAGTAAGTCTCGATCCTTGGTCCCCCAATACTTCTTGCATTTGGGACATTGGAGCCATTCATGCCACGGACCGTCAGCAAATACATCACGATAACACTCGATGACGTGTGTTGTGAGCGAGGCAGTAGCACTGTGAGGTGAATAACGAACCAATGAGATATTTTCCATCCTACTCTCCTTTTTTAAAGAACTGAATTTGCCATTTTGTTATAGGTAGACAGACGAAGACCCCCTCCAATCAAAGAGGGGGTTAGCTTCATATTATTTTTCTAGAAATATAATCAAGACAACCCTCTCCCTGTTTGGATAGAGTTATGATGATGGATCTTATTAAGGATTGTTTTGTAGCCGCCTTGTTTACCGTTGAGCCACTTGGACACTCGAGCTACAGTCGTAGAACTGAAACCTGTTTCCTTCTCGATAACGGAGTATGGGATTTTTTCTGTAAGCATTTCAGCTGTCTTTAGACGTTTTGAAAATTCTTCAAGTTCACCCTCAGTCATTAGGTCACGTAAAAACCGCTTGGCTTCATCGGGTGTTTCCAATGACAAAATTGCTTGAAGTAAAAGTTTATTTTCCTTGCTTTCCCAGTTCATAAGGCTACTTTATCAAAGTGCAGTGGTTTAGTCAAGTAAAGTGATTAAGATACCCATCAGGATTAGAAGTCTCTACAACTACTTGACTCCGTATTTCACATATGATACACTTCTGTCATAGTTATGAAAAGCAAGAAAAACCTTTTAGAGCAGTTAAAACCCTTACCCCACTTCAACAAAAGTACTGTTAAGCAGTTCGGAAAACAGTTGGGGCTTAAGGACCTTACGATTGATACCTACATCAGTCGCTATTTGAAATACAAGGAAATTATTCAGCTTAAAAAAGGATTATACGTCTCGGCAGATTTCTTTGAGAGGAATCGAAACGATATTTCTTACTCATTTTATCTTGCCAATATTATCCGCACACCATCTTACATTACCTCATGGGCAGCACTTCAGTATTACAATCTCACTACGGAAGCGATCCATTCGATAACTTCGGTCACCCAGAAAGTGACACGAGAATACCAGACCAGAGCTGGCAACTTTGCGTATCAGTCTATTAAAAAAGAACTCTTTTCTGATTTTTCTCTAGCCAAAGGAAAATTTGATTTTTATATAGCCTCTCCATCAAAAGCCCTGTTTGATTTGATTTACTTCAGGACCAATCAGTTTCGGAGTGTGTCAGCCAAGGATATCAAATCGATAGTAGCAGAATTACGAATCGATATCGAAGAGATGGATAAGGATGAGCAGGTTAAGTTTTATTCATTAATAAAAAAATATTATCATGAGCGAATACGAGCGGGGTGAGTTCTTTTAGACAACAATCACGGGCGGCCAAGGCAGAAATGCTAAGGTCGCTCTTTTTTATGCCTAAACTGAAAAATGGTGCGAAAAGTGCTGATTCGGTATAGAATTAGTCATGATTTAGGCTGCTGATATTTGGAGCGTAAATGCCTGAATAAGCTTTATTTTCTCTCGTACTCCGGCCAGGTATTCGTGATCGCACAGCACGGTCATATATGGATACCTCTGGTGACCCAGGCATTGATAACGAGTTTCTTTCGTAAATATATCACCTCCAACTTCACCCATGCTATTATGCTATAATTACTGTCAATTAGCATAAATCAATAACTTATTTTATTTATGACATATAGTAAAAAATTGGAATGGGCGCTTCGCATAGGTGTGGCAGGAGAATTTCTCGGACATGGAATGCTTGCTATACAGGGCAAGCAGGACTGGATAGGTTGGATTAGTAATATGATAAGTGTTGATGTTCCAACAGCCACTACACTTCTGATTATTATAGGTATTTCCGATGTATTGGTGGCTCTTATCATCCTCGTGAGACCTGTAAATGCCGTATTATTATGGGCTACTTTCTGGGGTTTTTGGACAGCTCTTGTAAGACCGCTTGTAGGACAGCCGATATGGGATTTCATTGAACGCTTTGCAAACTGGGGTGCGCCTTTGGCTTTGTACTATCTTTATAAGTCTAGGAAATAATGTCTTTTCCATACAAACTTATTGTTTTTGATCTTGACGGCACTCTGACTGAAAGTAAACTTGCAATAGAGAAAGAGATGGTCGATGCTTTGAATGAACTCTCTGTTTTTTGCAAAGTCGCGATTATATCCGGAGGGTCATTTCCTAATTTTGAGAACCAGCTTTTGATGTCTTTGAGACCATCATCAAATATTATTCTTTTGCCAACTGACGGCAGTGAAAGATTTGAATATGATGAAAGTAAGAGAAAATGGAAGATGACAGACAGGGAAATTTTTAGTAAGGAAATAAAGAAAGAAGTTGTAAAAGTTTTGAATGAGATAATTGATTCCAGCTTATATGATATACCAAGAGAACATACTGGAGAATATATAGAAGACAGAGATACAGAAATTACTTTTTCGGCTTTGGGACAAAATGCTCCACTAGACGAGAAGAAATCATGGGACCCCGACCAAAAGAAGAGACAGAAGATAAGAATAGAGCTTGAAAAACGATTGCCTAAAGTAAGTGCAAGCGTGGCAGGAACTACTTCTATAGATATACTTCCGAAGGGCTTTAGTAAAACTGTCGGACTTGAGCTTCTTTTGAAAGAACTTGGATTAGAGAAAAAAGACGCCATCTTTGTTGGGGACGCGCTCTTTGTCGGAGGGAATGATTATTCTGTGAGTGAAGATGGAATAAAGAGTATAAAAGTAAAAGGGCCAGAGGAGACATTGGAAATAATCAAAGGATGGTTAAATGATATTCAAAAAATATCTACACATAAACAAAAGATTGAACATAAAGAAAAAACTGAACACAAAAACAATGACAGAAATGATGATAGCACAATAAATTTTCCAAAAACCCCAATTGTTTATTTCTGTTCCGAATACGCTATTGAGGATAATTCAAATATGTATGCTGGGGGTCTTGGCATCTTGGCGGGGGATTATCTACTTGAAATGGCTGACCATAATATTCCTTTTTTGGCAATAGGACTTAAATACGGAAATGAAGTTCTAGAAGATTTCAATCTTCTTAGAGATAATAAAGGAGACGGCAAAATAGAAAATAAAGAAGATATTGTCATTGATATTCCGATAGGGAAAGATATTATAAAAGCAAAAGCATGGCATCGCGAACTTTCAGAAAATACCCATATATTTCTACTTGATACTGATATTGATGAGAATCTCCTAGAATTTAGAAAAATAACATTACAACTTTACGATTCTCATTTCTATACTAGAGTGAAACAACAGATAGTCCTTGGAATTGGAGGTATTCGTCTTATATCAAAATTAAATATTTCTCCAAGCATATATCATTTGAACGAAGGTCATACGGCTTTTGCTGGTATAGCTGTTTTAGCTGAAAGAAAAGAGGATAAAGATAAAATAGTAGCTACGAAACACACCATCTTATCTGGAGCTGGTATTCTTATAAATCTTTCAGATTTTAAAACTTTTTTTGGACCATATTGTAAAGAATATAGAGTGAATATAGAAGATTTTATTGAAAAAGGAAAATATGAAGACGATTCTGATTTCTTTTCAACAACAAAATTCATTATGAATATCGCTATAAGAAAAAATGGTGTAAGTAAATCCCATATCTTTTTTGAAAAGAAAAGACATAAACAAAGTGAACTTATACCTATAACAAATGGGGTATATACAAAGCGTTGGCAAGCAAAAGAGTTATATAATAATTCAAACATCATTTCTGATAAAGAACTTTGGAATGTAAAAAAGAAATTGAAATCAAAACTCTTTTCATATATACAAAAAGTTTCTGGTGTGCATTTGAATTCGGATATTTGCACTCTAGTCTGGGCTAGACGCTTTGCGCTTTATAAACAACCGTTTCTTCTCTTTTCTGACCAACAAAGACTTACAAACATAGTTGTAAATCAAAATATGCCTTTGCAAATAATTATCTCTGGAAAAGCCCATTTGGCAGATAAAGAAGGAGAGGAAATTATAGAAAAGATTTTTTCTTTTTCAGAAGGTTCAATGGTTAAAAATAGGGTTGTCTATATACCAGACTACTCTATTTCTCTAGCTTTGAGACTAGTACAAGGAGCTGATATATGGCTCAATACGCCAGAACGGGGCAAGGAAGCTTGTGGCACAAGTGGTATGAAAGCCGGCTTGAATGGTGGCTTGCAATGCAGTGTTAGTGATGGTTGGGTAGATGAGGTGTCTTGGGATGGCAAGGGATGGATATTAACAGAAGATAATACAGCTAACAATCTTTATTATCTTCTTGAGAATGAGATTTTACCTTCTTTTTATGAAGAGCAACAAGGAGATTTTCCACAACAATGGTTAAATAGAATGCGAGCTACTATAGGGCTTATTGAAAAAAGGTATACGACTGAAAGAATGCTTGGGCAGTATATGAGAGAGTTGTATAAGAAGTAGATATTGAAAGTAGACCATATTTTACAGTATGTAGACACTTGACAAATTATGTGGATAGTGCTACTACTAACATAGTTCTTTGATAGTCTACTTGTTTTCGCCATAGCAGAAAGGGGCTCATCTTATGGGTTATTCTCTGCTGTGGCGAAGAGTCCAGCAACAGGATAAACATTTGGACAAGCTTGCATTGCGAGCAGGTTCAATAAAAAAAGAAAGGACAAGCTCTATGAGCGAGTTCACATTAACCCAGGGTGCAGGTCAGAAATTGGAGTTCGCAGTCAATAGGGCAGGTGGTACCACTACCGATCTGGAGTGGCTTTCCACAGGCGAAAACTTTAAGTCAGTCAGTCTTCTAGCTCGGGGTGAAGCAGAATTGGTTCTCAAAGCCAAACCCATTACCGAACCTGATATCAATTCCATCATCCGCGTCAATCGCTCCAGTCCTCTGTCGTATCCCGACTGGATGAAAGAAGTAATGCATCCGGAATTGGAGAACACTGGTCCTGCCGAGTATGACATTTTGGCAGTGGAGCAATGGCTCCATGACGGTCAAAAGGATGGGAAGTGGATCAAAGGCGACGAGATCTACGCCCACCTTAAGAAGAATAACATGCTCAAGACCTGCCTCGGATTGCACGACCTGGAGGAAATCCAAAAGAAAGGCATTGCCTTTTTCCGGAAATACTTCAAGAACAAGGCAGTATTCGGTTGGAAGGGTATTGTGCGGCACCGCAGCGTCAACCTCTCTGTCCCGTGTCTCTGCGAGCATGGCGGCAAGGTGGTCTTGGACTGGTACTGGACTGACAACGATTGGCGCGTCAACCACCCGGCTCTCCGTCTCGCATAAGTACTTAGGTCTTGGTCTTTTTGTACTTTGTGTACTCTGACCTTTGTCCTAAAAATTTGGTGGTCTAACCACTCGGCAAAGAATGATATGCCGTAAACATTCAAACCCTGCACGCAAGTGTGGGGTTTAAACATTTAAATATGATAAGATAATCTTGGTAGTAGGTGAATATGTGGGAGACTTTAAAATTTTCTTGAGTTTTCCACTACCGAATCCAGTATCCATAAGCTGAGAGCGTCTGCGATTGATGTTTCAGACGGAGGGTTTATGTAGACACTTCATAAAAAATGAAGATACTTGGTGCAGAATGCTAGGGCATTATGATGCCAAATACGATTCAACCCTGAGATCGCATAAGCTTCAAGGGGTGGTGGAATGGAAGGCATTTTGCATGTATTGTGCGGAACCGCAACGACAACCTCAATGTCCCATATCTCTACGAGAATGGCGACAAGGTGGTCATGAACTGGAACTGGACTGACAACGATTGGAACGACAACAACCCGGCTCTCCGTCTCGCAACTCTTTTCATTTCTCTCCCGACTTTCTATTATTGTCTGGAGAGTTTTGTTTTGTAAGCTGTCCGTTCCAACCACCTAAGTTTCTACCAATCTCATCAAACTTTATTGATATAGGAATATATTGTTTATCATTCAAGGAATCTGTCTCCCAGAGAATCATTAGCATGATTTTTAAAGTATCAGTTTTTCTGATAGCCAATCTAACATAAGGGATTTTCTCTGCTGGAGATAAGAAACTTGCTATGACTACTGCTTCTATTGCTTCTACAAAAAGATTATCAATTCTCTGACCAAGAGAATGTCTGTGTGTCTTAGGTAAAATCTGATAATATCCATACCATAACAAATATAATTCTTTCAACTTTTGTAAAACAGGCAAAATTCGTGAGGGGGGGGGTTCTTTATAGTTATGACTAGAATTCAATTTCAACATACATATAATTATATCATCTCTCTCGAAAATCTCCTCGGGGCGTGGAAAGAGTTTGCAAGAGGAAAACGCAAGAGGAAAGATGTGCAGGAGTTTCAGAGAAATCTTATGGGTAATATTATTTCACTTCACAACGATCTTGTAACAAAGACCTACAAGCATTCGGCTTATGAAGCATTTAGAATTTCCGACCCAAAGCCAAGAGACATCCATAAAGCAAGTGTTCTAGATCGTTTATTGCATCATGCTTTACATAGAATGCTGTATCCATTTTTTGACCGCACATTTATTTCAGATTCTCTTTCATGTAGAGTAGATAAGGGAACACATAAAGCTGTGAATAGGTTTAAAATATTTTCATACAAGGTATCGCAAAATTACACAAAGACAGCATGGGTGCTCAAATGTGACATAAGAAAATTCTTTGCTTCAATTGATCAATCAATTCTTCTTGCAATCTTGGCTGAATATATTCCAGACAAGAATATAATGGCTTTAATTTCAGAAATCATTAGTAGTTTTTCTTCAATAGGAAAAGGTACTGGTTTACCACTTGGTAATCTCACATCACAACTCCTAGTGAATGTTTACATGAATGAGTTTGACCAGTTTGTTAAACACAAGCTGAAAGCAAAATACTATATTCGTTATGCTGATGATTTTGTGATTCTTTCTCACGATAAAAAATGGCTTGAAGGTTTAATTCAACGAATACAAACATTTCTCATTTATGAGTTGTATCTCCAATTGCATCCTAATAAAATATCAATACACACTATTTCTTCAGGTATTGACTATCTTGGTTGGGTTAATTTTCCTGATCATCGTGTTTTGCGGACTACTACTAGGAGAAGGATGTTCAAAAGATTGGAAGCAGGCAAATACAAACCAGAGGTCGTTGAATCATATCTCGGCTTGATTAGTCATGGCAACAGTCAAAAATTAAGGAAACAAATTGATGTATTAAAGATGTTGAGAGGGATAAACTAGAATTTTGATATTTCACCATGTTCTGATACAATTGAATATACATGCGTATTTTTAAAACCAAGAAAAATCTCAAGATTCTTTTTGTCGGTAGCGAAGCTTCTCCCTTTGTAAAAGTTGGCGGGCTAGCTTCGGTGATGCACTCACTTCCAAATGCCCTTCGTACGCTTGGACACGATGTCAGGATCATGATTCCTCGCTATCTTTCTATTGATGATAATCTTTTCAGACTTAAGATGGAATATAAAGACCTTCAAGTTCCGACAGGGAATGATAATGGACCGGAGTATCTTGTATGTAATGTCAAAAGATGCGAGCAGGGAAATACAGGAAACACTTCGGTAAGTTATTTTCTTGAAAATCAGGAATATTATGAACAAAGAGCCAATGTCTATGGTTATGTTGATGATACTGTGCGTTTCGCTCTTCTTTGTCGAGGGGCGCTTGAGTTTATAAGACAATCAAACTCTTGGGTACCAGATATTATAGTTTCTCTAGATTGGCAGACAGGTCTCATTCCAAATTATCTTAAGACTATTTATAGTCAAGACCCAGTTCTTTCAAAGATTTCAAGCGTTTTCTCTATTCATAATCTTTTTTATCAAGGAGTCTTTGACCATCATTTTGTCTCAGAAATGGATTTTGATGATGGACATTCTCCTGTTCCTAGTTTCAATAATCCTCGTCTATCAAAAATAAATTGGATGAGAAGGGGTATCACATATTGCGATGTAGTAAATACTGTTTCGCCAAATTATGCCAAAGAGATTATGACAAAAGATTATGGGGAACTTTTGGACGACCTTCTACGAGAACGAAGAGCTGTTCTTTCTGGAATCTTAAATGGTATTGATTATAATGTCTGGAATCCAAAAACTGATGCTCATATAAGCTTCAAATATGACGCGCACAACCCTTCTGAAAGATTAAAAAATAAAGCTGTTTTACAGGAACGCTTCGGTCTTTCTGTAGATAAAGATTTTTTTGTATTATCGTATATTGGTCGGCTTAATAAACAAAAAGGTCTTGACCTTCTAACAAATATTATGGGGCTTCTTCTTCAAGAATTACCTTTTCAACTCATCGTGGTTGGAGAAGGAGAATCTGAACTTATGGGTTTTTTTCATGACATGGAGACACGCTTTCCCGGAAAAGTGGCCACACATCTCAAGTTTGACGGCATTTTGCCTCATATAGTTCTTGCTGGAGCCGATGCCACTATTATTCCTTCTAGATTTGAGCCATGCGGTTTGGTACAGATGGAAGCAATGCGTATGGGATGCATTCCTATTGTTAGAAAGACTGGAGGTCTTGCCGATTCAGTGGAGGATTATAATCCTGATAAGGGAACTGGCACCGGCTTTACATTTGAGAGGTTTGATTCAAATTCTCTTATGATTGTTTTCGTGCGGGCTTTTGAAAATTTCAGGGATAAAAAGAAATGGGCTGAACTTCAAAAAAGGACAATGGCCAAAGATTTTTCTTGGGATACTTCGGCAAAGAAATATGCAGATTTGTTTGCGCGGGCTATAGAAGTGCACAATAAGAAATAACGAAAATATGATAAAAATATGAAATGGGCCAACTTTTTACACATATATCAGCCATTTGACCAACAAGGAGACATATTTGAAGCAATAACTGCTCAGAGCTACAGGCCACTTTTAGAAAAAATCAGAGAACATAAAAATGTTAGGATTACTTTGAATATAAACGGCGCGCTTTTAGAATTGTTTGATAAATTTGGATATCATGACCTTATTGATATTCTTAGAGAAGTTGGCAAAGAGGGACGCATTGAGTTCACAAGCACTGCAAAATACCATGCTTTTCTGCCTTTACTGGAAGATAAAGAAATAGTCAGGCAAGTAAAAATCAATGACGAGACGAATAAGTTTTATCTAGGCGATAGTTATGCTCCAAAAGGATTTTTTCCTCCAGAGATGGCTTACAAGAAAGAAATCATACCGATTATAGAAAGTATGGGATTCAAATGGATTATCGTCGATGAAATATCAGCGCATGCCGAGATTGATACTATTGATTATAAAAAGATATACAAGATTAAGAATTCAAACATGAAAGTCTTTTTCCGTGAAAGGCGCATATCGAACCTCATAATGTCAGCAGTAGTCAGGTCGCCAGAAACTCTTCTTTCTGCTACGATTGCTGACCGCGCGAGTGGACGGTATCTGTTGACTGGCATGGACGGAGAAACTTTCGGACATCATAGACCTGGGTTGGAAAAACTTTTATTTGATGTTTTTTCAACAAATGAATTTGAGTTGGTGACTGTATCGGAAATACAGAACTTTTACAAAGACACTGTGGAGATTTCTCCTGTTACATCAACATGGGCTTCAAGCAAGAAAGACATAGAAGACGGCATTCAATTTTTATCATGGTCTGACCCAGAAAATAAAATCCACACTTGGCAGTGGGAACTACTGCGTTTAGCGCTAAAAGAAGTATATCGCATGGATATCTTATCTCCAGGGTATAAAGTGATAAGAGAAAAAATGGATGTGGCATTGGCTAGCGACCAGTTCTTCTGGGCATCCGCAAAGCCGTGGTGGAGTGTAGAGATGATTGAAGGTGGAGCTTATGCGCTTCTTGAAGTTGTGCGTCTTGTCCCAAATGTTAAGAAAGAAATTTTAGATGAAGCTAGCAAACTTTACGAAAGAATTATTATGACAGCGTTTCAGTGGCAGAGAAGCGGTAAGATAAGAGAAATGTTTCAATCTCAAAAATCCATTTTACGCATCCCGTTTAAGGATAGAACTTATGAATTGAGAGGAGAAGAACTTGCAAAATACAATGCATTCATTGACATGATGAAGCGACTTGAAAAAGAGGCGACTGAACACAGTGAATATGAAAAAGCTATTTTGTGGAGGGATGCTGTATATAAGATTGAGAATAAACTGGATATATATGATGTCATGAGCGCTGTTGACCTTCTCCGCGTGGAAATTCCAAATCATGAAGTTGACGCCATGATAAAGAAATATCAGGATGAATATAGGAGATTGCGAGGTGGGCAACCAGAACAGAGGGGGTCTTAGGTAAAATCGGCTCGCACGATTTTACTCAATCTTTGCTTCCGGCACTTTCTTATACAGAGGATTTTTGACAAGCTCGGGCTTGCCATCTTTTTCTATAACATAGTAACTTGCCCCGCGCATTTTTCTGAATGGCTCATAGTCGGCGTGGCTCGGCATGCCAACAGGGTCTTTTCCTTTCACATTTCCTTCTATCTCATTTTGAGAATTCCCATGAAGATTCACAGGACTATCGTCTGAAGTTACGAACCATGTTTTACTAATATTTATTGCCAAATGCCCTGTGTTTTTTGGTATACGAACTTTATCTCCGGCTTTTACTTTTATGGCTTTGAAGCTTTTTATTTCGTCATCTATTGGCTTGCCATCTTTTCCGGTCTCTCTTTCTTGAAGTATGATAATACCTTCTCCTTGTAACACTATATATATTTCCTCAAGTTTTCCTACATGATAATGTCCGTAGGTCTTTATGTATTCTCCTCCCACTGTTCCGCTTTCCCAGACTGTAATGTTTGATTTATGACTTCCTCCACGAATCATATAGTAGTGAATATCAGGTCCTTTTTCATCAGGTTGCATTAATACCTCCTTCATCTTTTCATGTGTTCTTTCGGCGAATGATTTTATCATGCCTTAATAATATCATAATGATGTATAATATTTAAAATGAGACAAGTTCTGTATAAGACGACAAAAAAGAATGCCCATGCTCTTACTTATGATGCTATTATTATAGCCATAGGTATAGCCATAACGATTCTTCTCTCAAGGGTTGGAGTGATTGATGCTCTTGTCTATATATTCAAAGATAATCTCATATTTGCAAGCTTCATTGCTGGAATATTTTTTACATCAACATTTACCATTGCTCCATCGTCAGTCGCCATAGTGCATATAGCAGAAAACACTCCTTTGTTGGGGGTGGCTCTGTGGGGTGCTCTAGGGGCAATGTTTGGCGACCTTATTCTTTTTTTCTTCATACGCGATCGTTTTTCCAAAGATTTAATGAATGTATTGAAACCTTCTGCCATCAAACATTTTCTGCGCTCATTTCATTTTGGTTTTATGAAATGGCTCTCGCCGTTATTGGGCGCAATTATTATTGCCTCACCTTTGCCTGATGAGTTTGGTATTACTCTTCTGGGCATGTCAAAAGTAAAAGTTTCTTTACTCATTCCCATATCTTTTATTATGAATGCTTTGGGTATATATCTTTTAGTCCAATTTGCTAATTTCATTTCGTAGCGTATAATGCCATCATAAATTTAATAGTTAGATTTAAGTAAATGAATTCAAAAAGAATCTTGATTTGGGTTTCATTTGTTGTTGTTATTGGTCTCATAGTCTGGGGGCTTATTGCGGCTGAAATAAAATCATCTCGCAAAGAATCAAATGGGCTTCCTCCAGACAAAATACTTGAAACAGACCATATTCGCGGAGATTTCAACGCTCCTGTCACACTCTTGGAATATGGTGATTTCCAATGCCCAGCGTGCGCCATTTATTATCCCATTATTGAGCGACTCATAGCAGATGTAGGGTCGAGCACGCTACGCTTTGTCTTCAGACATTTTCCTCTGGGTCTGCATGCCAATTCTATGCCTGCGGCATATGCGGGAGAATCGGCGGAAGAACAGGGAAAGTTCTGGGAAATGTACGGTCTGCTTTATGAAAGACAAACTGCGTGGGAAAGTTCATCTGACCCAAAAAGTATTTTTGTAGGATATGCCAAAGAACTTGGACTAAATGAAGAAAAATTCTTGGCTGATTTTGGGACAGAGAAAGCAAAAAACAGAATTGACGCAGACCGTATTGGCGGGACAAAGGCGGGAGTAAATTCTACTCCAACATTCTTTATAAATGGGAAACAGATTAAAGATATAAGAAGCTATGATGAATTTAAGAAAATTATTAACGACGCCGTTCCAAAAATCAGTTTCTAAATGGATAATTATATTGCTCATAGTTGTTTCGGCAATAGGTTTTGCTGATGCCACTTTCCTGACAATAGAACATTATATAAATAAAATTCCACCATGCACTACGAGTGGATGCGAAGTAGTTCTTACAAGTTCTTATTCTGTGATAGCTGGCGTGCCTGTGGCGCTTATAGGAGCTTTATATTATCTTTTCCTTCTCATCTTACTTGTTTCTTATTTAGATGCAAAAAAAGAAATCTTCTTGCGTGTAGCTCTGTTATTTACAGTTGTTGGTTTTATTTTTTCTGTTTACTTTTTTTCACTCCAAGCATTTGTCATAAAAGCATTTTGTCAATACTGCCTAGTATCCATAGTGACATCCGCTATTCTTTTTGTAACATCTGTGATTGTCTTTATAAAAAATAAAGCAAAGAACACTCAAGAAAATATTACTGATAATTATTCGGTATAGAAACCTTGACTAAAGATACCATGACTGATTTCAATATACTCGTCACGAAATCCTCTGAAGATTATGAATTAATTGATTCCGGAGAAGGGGAAAAACTTGAGCGCTTTGGAAATATCGTCTTGTCTCGTCCCGACCCGCAAGCGCTATGGAAAAAGAATTTGCCAAAAGGTGAGTGGGAAAAAGCCGATGCCGTCTTTGTTAGAGATGGTCAGAATGGCAAATGGAATATTAAAAAGGGGATGCAAGAGAAAATGAAGGGAAAAATAATTGATGAAATAAAAGAAGATATAGAAAATAAAGGAGATTCGGGGAAAAATATATCATTAGCGAAATGGGTTATTGATTTTAGTGGTTTGAGATTTCTCATAAAACCTACGGCTTTCAAGCATACGGGACTTTTTCCCGAACAGTTGGTGAATTGGGATTGGATGAGGAGGATAATACAGACAACATCTACGACCTCTGGCTATGGTCAAGTCGCACCCGCAGGCGAGAGCAGTCTCCCGACTGGCGAAGCCACGAAGGGAGACCTGCTGTCGCCGAGAGGGCGCGGAAACCAAGACTCTTGCTATGGCACTTACGGTCACGACTTGACCACTATTGAAGTTTTGAATCTTTTCGGCTACACGGGCGGAGCTACTCTTGCTTGTGCTCAAGCTGGAGCAAAAGTGACACATGTAGATAGTTCAAAATCCGCTATAACATGGGCAAAAGAAAATGCTGAACTTTCTGGTCTCAAAGACAAGCCAATCCGCTGGATACTGGATGACGCTCGTTCTTTTGTGACAAGAGAAATAAAAAGAGGAAAAAAATATGATGGCATAATCATGGACCCTCCAGTTTTTGGTCATGGTACAAAAAAGGAAATATGGAAAATAGAAGAACATTTTTTATCACTTGTCGAGGATTGCATACAGCTTCTTGTGTCAAAAAAAGATAATACTGATGAACATAATGGAGAATTGAATATAAACCCTCTATTTTTTATTATAAATGGATATTCTGCCGGATACTCCGCTATTACTTATGAGAATTGTCTGAAGAATCTTATGGAGAAGTTTGGCGGGAAAATAGAAATGGGGGAATTGGCTATTGAGGAGACTGGACAAGGAA
>Ga0209542_10006520_pt1 | contig 22663 bp, 20 predicted proteins | sample RifCSPhighO2_01_FD_184028 | JGI IMG/M metagenome (GOLD analysis project Ga0209542, IMG submission 184028) | Soil microbial communities from Rifle, Colorado - Rifle CSP2_plank highO2_0.1 (SPAdes) (version 2) | ecosystem: Environmental > Terrestrial > Deep subsurface > Rock core/Sediment ... | reverse complement strand
TTATTCTTTTCCCTTTGATGCACCGTTCGGCCGAAACCCAGACCAGAATGAAAATGATTGAGCCCGAATTAAAAAAGATACGCGATAATTTTAAGGACAAAGAAGAGCAGGCCCGCCGCATTATGGAACTATACCGGACGCACGGTATAAATCCTTTTTCAAGCCTGCTCCTGACTTTTTTGCAGCTGCCCGTTCTTATCGCGCTTTATTTTGTTTTTCGCGAGAGCATTTCCTCAAACGCCTCTTTTCTTTATTCATTCGTGAGCATGCCGGAGAACATACACACAAATTTTTTGGGCTTGATTGACCTCGGCGGCAGGAGCGTCGCGCTCGCGGCGGTAGCCGGCATTTCCCAATTTTTGCAGCTTAAACTAGCTCAGCTGCCCGGGCCGGCCGCCGAAAAGAAAAAAACTCCGGGCGGGGCGTCCGACTTCGGCCAGATTTTTTCAAAACAGATGGTTTACATGATGCCAGTTTTGATTTTTTTCATCACGCTTCGTTTCCCGGCGGCCGTCGGTTTATACTGGACAACGACAAACGTTTTTGGTAGTCTGCATGAAGGAATAATAAGAGGAAAGGCCAGAAAAATTTATGAAGGACGAAATGGAAAAAATTCGGGAGTTAGTGGAAGCCCTGCTTGAAAAAATGGGCTGTCCGGCGTCGGCCAATCTCATTGAATATCCCGAAAACATTTTTTTCAGCGTGCACACCAAAGACGGCGGAATTTTAATCGGAGAAGACGGCGAACGCCTCCGCGCCCTGAACCACGTAGTGCATAAAATCACGGATAAGCTTTTTCCCGAAACCAAAGACTCTCTGAAATTTTTTATTGACGTCAACGATTACCAGAAACAAAAAATTGAGGAAATAAAAGACATGGCTAGGCTATCGGCCCAGCGAGTCCGCTATTTCAAAAAGGAAATAGAGATGCAGCCGATGAGCTCGTACGAAAGGAGGATAATACACGCGACCCTAACCGAATATCCCGATATCGCTACCGAGAGTACCGGTGAAGGCAGGGAAAGAAGAGTCGTAATCAGGCCGCTTTAACTATTTTATTTTCAGGCTCCACAAAGACTCGTCGGGGCGGTTCAGGAAATACAGGAACCCGTCATCCGGCGAGACGTCTATTTGGGAAACGTCAAAAGTTCTATCTGTGCCGAGGTTCTTTTTGGAACCTGTTTTGAAATTTATCTCCCACATTGAATCCCTGGTCCTCGCGGAACCCCGAAGCCATTCATCCGGGTAGGTGGCTGCCGGGGGGTTCTGGTCAAGCGCGCAGTAAATTGTATCCTCTCTGGTCCGGCTAAAAACGCATTTGCGCGCAAGCCCATTGGCCTGTAGGCTTGAGTTTTCCCCAGTTTTTAAGTCGTAAACAAAGAGGCGCGGAGCCTCATTGCTTTGCTCCGCGACAGAGTAGACAGTTTTGGCCGCGTCTGCGGAAAAGCGGACTTCAAGCCCGTTTAAATCTCCCAGAATTTTTTCCAGGCTTCCGCTCTGAATACTGTATTTAAACAAAAATCCCGAAGTCAGGCCTGACGGCTGGCTTTGGTAGTAAATTGAATTTTTTTCGGGCCAAAAAATCCGGAATCCGCCAAAAGGCAGGACGTTGACTTCGCTTTGTTTTGAATTGTCGGGGTCGGCGGCTATTGTACGCGCCCCGTCTCCGGAGGGAATCAGGTAAGCAATCCTTTTTGAATCGGGAGAGTAGGCCGCTGAAATAGCGTTGGCTGAAATCGGAGCGGCTTTGGTTGACGAGGCGACGAATTCAGCTGAAATTACACGCGTAGTTTCGCCTTCGGAATATCTCATTATGGATTTTGCGGCGTCAGGCGACCAGGTTGTCTCAAAAATGCGCGGGATGGTCGTGTTTGAAACGATTCCTGCGCTCTCCCCCTGCGAGCCGGATTCGAAGACGTGCCCGGTTTCTTTTTCCAAAAATCTTATGCCGTTTTTTGTCGGCGCAAATGCGGTTACCGGGCCGGCGCTGACCATGTTGAGCGCCGGTTTTTCCGACGGCGCTTGTTCTTCCGCCGGTCCGGCCCCGGCAGGAGCTTCTTCTCCGCCGCCAAGGCCGAAAAGATTAAGCGGAAAGCGTCTCAATATGCCGACTTCTTTTGTGGCTGGCGTTTCTTCGGCTGGTCTGACCGCGAGCCAGATTGCCGAGCCGGCAATGGCCAGGATGAAGAGAATTATAAGTCCTATGGCTAACGGTTTGTTCATTTTATTCAACCTAACGGCATCCGAAGACGCCAGAACTAATTGAGGTTGGTAAATACGATTTTGCTGATGTGCAAATATATCCTGTTTGATACTTTTGTTCGTCAATTTGCTTCATTGCGTTGTTCGCTTTTTCTATCGCCTTTTTACAGTCTGTTCCGCCGGTTGTGCTTTCGCAGTTTGTCTGGATCAATTCTCTGCAGGATTCCTGATTTTTGTTGGCCCCCGGATTAGCATAACAGACTATTTCTTCCATAGAATCTGCATACGCTTTTGCTTGTTCGTCAGTTGTTTCCGGAAAATCTCGTTTTACCCCGTCGGCGATTTTACTTTTAGCGTCAGTCCACGCCTCTTTTGAAGAAGAATAACTGTCTCCGTCGACTCCAAACAGTATTTCATCCCAAGTCGGGCACTCTCCGGACGCGCAGAATTCGTTTGCCCTTTCAAAAGCCGCAGGGGTTCTTTGGCTAAGCAGATCCGGATTTATGGTATTTAAAATGAGCCACGAGCCGAGAGCCAATGCCAACCCTGAAACCGCGGCCCAAATTCTCTTTTGCGCGGATTCAATCTGCGGAGGCGAAATCGCGCCGGCCATCCATTCAAAGCCGGCCCAGATAAGGGATACCACCGCGGCTATCGTGGCCACGGCCAGCATCAGCGGAAAAAGCCAGCTTAAAAACGTAATGAAGCCTTGCCTGGTTTGCCCGAAGGCACGGAAAGTTTCCACGACTGGCGCGCCGATGTCGGCCACGGCCGCGAACGCCGGCGCTGACGCCAGGATATTAACCGCGATTATTAATATGATTAATGTTTTATAAAACATTGACGCTGAAATTCTGGTTTACTTCCTGTAAAATATTGTTTAGATTTTTTATCAGGACCTCGATTGTGAATATTCCGGCTGCGTCTGGCGACGTTTTAAGACGAAGGGCGTTAGCCTGGTCGCCCGGACTGACAGACTTGCCGTCAAGCTTCCAGGAGTATTCAAAATTTCCGCGCCCTTGGGCGAGCGAGAAGAAAAAAGGAACGGCCCTGAAATTTTTTTCTTCCCCCGCGAGCATCGCGAGCTCGTTCCCGTCTTTAAACGCAAGCCCTGTTTTTGTTCCAACAAGCGCGTCTTCTTCGTAGACCGCGGTTTCCGGGGCCCTAACGCCTATTGAGATTTTCTTTTTGGCTTTTATTTCGCCGTCAACACTTGAAACCTCAAGCAGGACTTCGTGGGCTATGCCCGAAACCGAGCCTGCGCTGAAGCGGAAAACGTCCTTGCCCGCGCCAGACTGGCTTTCTTTGAAAGTATCGTCAAGGCTCCAGCGGAAAATCAAGGCTCGGCTGGATATTTTTCTGCCTCCGGAGATAAGCTGGGGCATTGCGCTTACGCTGACAAGAGAGCGCGGGGAAGGCAGGGCTTTGCCGGTGTACCATGCCGGAGCGTAGGTGTCTGCCTGCCACAGAAGGTCAACGCCCGCGACCGTGAACATGAGGCCGGCATCGTGCCTTATTCCGTTTGAATCGGTCGCGAGCGCCTGCAGGTTTATTCTTTCTCCGGCCTCGTTGGTTTTAAATCCGTATTTGAGCAGGCCCAGCCCCTTGGCTTCAACCCGTCCGTTTTTGACCCAGGTTATCTCGGAGCGGTTGAGGTCAAAGGAAAATCCGGACAGAGACGCAGTTATATTCTCGTTCGGCCCCGGCGAATCGGTCGGTTTGAGTTCTATGAAAAAAGCCGAGGGTTCTGGCAGAAGCTCGGACTGGGCGCGGGCCGTAAGGAACACGGCAAAAACCAGAAAAAGCGCCGAGACCATGATTATTTTTGTTTTTATCCGGTGTTCCATGTTCTAGCCTCCAAAAATCGCCCTTAAGTTCGGATTATTATTGTAAAGTATTATCGCGAGCGCCATGAAGGTGTATGTGGGCAGAATGTCTCCGGCGAACGGTATAAATTCTATTATTCCCGAGGTCTTGAGCGCGAACGGCTGTTTGAGTCCGCGGTTCTGCGCCCAGAGCCATATCGTAAACCAAGTTATGCCATCCATTATATCACCAACTACCGGAATTGACCCGATTATGAGCAGGTCCGAAACGTCGTTTATGAGCGCGAACCCGACTATGAGCATGGCTTCCATGGCTTCAACCCGCGGTTCGGCCGGCGCTTCTGCGCTTTGGGCGGACGCCTCCGAACTCTGCCGCGATTGGTTGAGCGCCAGCGTGCGTTCGTCTTCAATTGTGGCCGTTTCGTCTGGCATGTTTATTTATTGCTTTCGCCGAAATCCTCTTTGGCTTTTTTAATGGCCAAGAGCTGGTGCGGGTCCGAGGTTATTATCTGGTCTTCGGTGTAGGAGCTGATTATTTTTATGGCCACGTGCTTAAGGCCGGCGAAAAAGAGCCCTTCGCCGACGTCGGATTCAAGAATAAGGAACTTTTCCTCGTCTGTCAGGTTGAATGTTTTTTGCACCAGGTCAATTGTTGCCGGAGACTGCTTCAAAAGAATTTGGATTGAGGAGTTGGTTATTATCGGCACGCCGTAGGGCGAGCGCAAAAAGTCGCCCACGTCCTGGGTTATGGTCGCGACCCCCAAAAAATATTTTCTCGCGCGTTTGGCGATGCCGAACAAAAACGACGCGCCCTGCTCTTCTTTCATCAGCCACCAGGCCTCGTCAATGACCAAGAGGCGTTTTTTTATGTTTTTGCGCACAGCATTCCATATGTAGTGAACAATCAGATAGGTTGCCACCGGCCGCAGTTCGTCTTCCATGTCCCTTACCGAAAAGACAACCAATTTTTTATTGATGTCCACGTTTGTCGGCTGATTTATGAATCCGGCCCAAGTGCCTTTGGTGTATTTTGAAAGGCGCTGGGCGAGCGACTCCCCTCCTTCCATGTTCGCGAGTATGAGCTCCAGGTCCGAGAGTATCGGCGGTATTTTGGAGGAAAAATCGGCCTCGGCCGTAATGTCGCGCGAAGCGTATGTTTCGGTTATGGCCCGGTCCAATATGGCGTCGTCTTCTGGCGAGAGCCCGCCGAGCATTATTCTGAAAAGCCCAACCAGGTTGATTATGTTTGAGCGGAGCACGTCCGCCGGGTCCTCGTCTTCTCTCGGCGCAGGCAGTTCAAACGGGTTTATGTGATGGGTGGATGTCAGCGAAATGTTGAAGTATCTGCCGTCTACGGCTTCGGCGAGGTATTCGTACTCGCGCTCGGGGTCAATTATTATGACGTCGGTGTCAAACATCAAAGAGCGCAGGATTTCGAGTTTAGCCGCGTAGCTCTTGCCCGAGCCGGACTTGGCGAAAATCACCGAGTTGTAGTTCTCCAGGCTGAATCTGTCAAAAAGCACCAGGCTGTTGTTGTGCCGGTTGACCCCGTAGAGAATGCCTTTATTTGAGGTGAGGTCAAAGGAGACGAACGGGAATATGCTTGAGATCGGCGAGGAATTAAGTTTGGTGTTTATGCCCAGTATGTCCCGGCCCAGCGGGAATACGGTCAGAATTCCTTCGGACTGCTGGAAAAGCGCCGGTTTGGCGTAGACCAGTTTGGATTCAATCATAGACCTTATCTCCGATTCTTCGCGGTCAAGCTCGGCCACGCTGTCGGCGTATATTGTCATGTAGAGCCCGAAAGAAAAAAGTTTTTCCTGCGCCTGCTGGAGCTTGTCTCTCAACTCCTCCAGATTTTGATAGGCGGCGTCCAGCATAGGGTCGCGGACAAGTCCTTTTTCTTCGCGCATGTGGATTTGGGACTGCACCTCGGCCACTTTTTTCTGAAGCTGACGCAAAACCTCCGAAGTGTCCATCGGGTGTATGTAGATAGATACGTCAAATACCTTGTCCAGGTTTATTATCGGGCTAAACCAGTTTATGGCGAGGTATCTGGGATAGGAAAAAACAAAAAGGGTGCGCGCCACTTTTTCGCCGAGCTTGACATAACTTGAATTTACCTCAAGGGCCGACGGCGCGATGACGTCTTTTAATTCAAGGACCGCGGCCTCGTAAATGTGCTCCGGCTGGATGGCGATAATTTCGTCCTCCGGCTTGGTTTTCTCTTTTTTGGATTTGAAAAAGTCTTCTATGGCCATATTAGTTAATTCCTGACTTGCGGGGCGTGTCCTCTTTCCAGCTCGCCCGGGTTAAATAGCCCGTAAAAAAGTTCAACCAGTTCCTCGGTGTTCAAAGGCACCGTTCTTATTCCGGAAGAAGCTAGCGCGCCCGAAACTGTTTCGGTTCTTTGCCAGAGCTGGGCCTTGTATTCTTCAAATTTATCGTCGGAAAGATGGCGCTCGTCTTCTTTTTTTGAGCCGAATAGTTTTGAGAAGGCGCCCGCCATGCCCTTGCCGCCAATATCCAGAAAAGGCGGGTAGAAAGTGACTATGATGTAGAAATTTTTGGTCACTATTTTCGTGGTTTGGACGAAAGTACGCACGAATTCAACGTACTCGCGCGTCTGAATTTTTAAGAGTTCGTTTGACTGGCCTTTTTCGGCGTCTCTTAAAGTCTGGAGGTAGGGTTCAATATTCAGCCTTCGCGACTGGATCATTACCTGCACCGGAAAATCCAGCGAGTTTAAAAACCCTTGATACTGCGCCGTTATCGCTTCTTGTTCCTCGCCCGAACGCAGGGCGAAGTTTAAAGAAGAGGCCATGAGCACCATGTGCAAGTTGTTGTCATCAGTAATGATGATGCCGTCGCGTATTTCTTTTATAGGGACGAATCCCTGGGCAGATTGGGCTTTGGGCATGTTATTTTACTTTTTCTTTTACATCCAGGCTCCACGCTAGGTCTTTTAATTTGCTCTCGGTAATTTTGGGCACGTTCAGTTTTAACTCTTCCGGCGGCTTTTCCTCTATCTTTGCCGGCTTGTCTGATTTCTTCCATATATATAGCCTGCCTTTTGAATAATAGGATATGGCGTTTGCGGCCACTTTTATGAACGGCTGATTATTCACTTTGTAGAAAGCGAGCGCGGCGGCGAGACCCGCGATTGGCAGGCCGAGAAAAATAACGCCTAACATTCCCACAAAAACGTAAATTATAAACACCGCCGCCACTCCGCCCAAGATATAAATGAATTGCTTCAGGGAGAGGGGCCCGAAGATTTTGTCTTCCACTTCTATGAATTGGGGAACGCTGAACTGTCTCATATTTCTTTAGGCGGTTCTTTATAAGGGTCGGCTTTGTCCGGATACCTGTTTTCTTTTTTGGCCTCTAGAACCTCTTTTACGATTGCCGGCAGTCCGGGTTTGAATACTTTTTCTTCCAGTTTTTGCTCAAACGGGGTCTTTGGCTCTGGAGCTATAGGGATTGCGGCAGGCGCAGACGGGATTATTTCGGCTTCCTCCACCGAATGTATCTTTTTAAGCGATTCTTTTACCTTTGAGAAAATCTGCGCGTTTATTTCTTCGGCTATTTTTTTTGTGGTTTCGGAGTCGGTTCCGAGCCTTTTTGCGAGATTTGCCACAAAGTCTTTGGGGCGCGTGAAGCCGAGCATCAAAAGCCCGACCTCGTCGTCTAGCCCACCCATTTTATCAACCGGAAGATTATATTTTTTACCTACTGCTTGAATAATATCGGTTGTGCTGACGCTGGTGATGGCGTTTTGGAGTCCTTTGGGCAGATTTTTATACTTCTCAGAAATTTGTTCGTTAGTGTATTGGTTCATATTCTTGTTTTTTATTCGCTTTCTTTGGGTTTTGCCCTCTCGTTTGCTAATTCGGCTTCGGCCGCTCCAGCTTTTGCTTCGGTTTCCTCTTGTTCCTCTCCCATGGCGGCAGCCACCTCCCTGCTTGAGGCATTCGGGTCGTCAAGAATTCTTTCTCTCTTTGATTTTTTCTCCCTCGCCTTCAGGACTTTATCAATCGCTTCTCTCTGGGCCGGGCCCAATAATTGCATGGTTGAGGCGGCGCCGCTCCGCAATGCTTTCAGGGCTTCGGTTGATTGTGTTTGGTATTGTTTTTCGTATCCGGAGACCACCTTTCTGTCTATTCCGGTAGCCGCTGTGACAACTCTGCCAACCAGAGGAAAGTGCGCTAAAGCTTTGCCGGCCCCGGTTTTCATAACGCCTCTGGCTGCTTGCGCAGTATATACTCGGCCAGTTCTTCCGGCATAACCTAAGGCGTATCCGCGGAGAGCGCTCGCGCCTTTAGAGGCCCACTGGCCTGAATAAGAGCCGAAGGATTTGGCAAAAGCGACGCTCGCGAGAAGCATTATTATAAGAAGCGTGTAGTAGCCGATTACGGTAAAGCTGGTTATGAAGGCGCCCTGGTACTGCTGGTCTGCGCCAAAAAGGGCCTCGGCGCTCCCGCCCGCGATCATCTCAACGGTCAGCCCGAACAAAAAGAAGAACCCGGGGGCGAAAAACGCCTGTTTTAAAAGCGTGTCCCACCATTTTCTGGCCTCCCCGCTAAGCCCGGGCAGGACAAAGAACAAAAAAGCTATGGGCGATAGAATCATCAGGAACCAGAGCATGACCACGCGGATTAAAAGCGACAGACCCGCGACCGCGAGCGCGAACATGGCAAAAAGAATGAAAACGGCCGTGCCGAACATGGCAATGCTTAATTGGAAAGTCGTGTTTAAAAGGTCTTTGCTGTTTGAAAGAGTTTTGAGCTCGTTTGAAAGTTTTTTTTCTTCTGCCGAAGCCGCGGCTTCTTCCTCCGCGCCCATGTCCTCGCTGTATGTAGCCTTGACCTCCTGCAGGCGGTTCTGGACTTTTTCTATTTCATTATATGTATTTCCCAGGTTGGCGCTCGCGAGCATTCTGTTTGGATTGACCCCGGCCAAAAATTTAACCGACAGGCTGTTTGAGGCGGATCCGGAAGGCGCGCCCAAAAGGCCTGCTCTTACTTCCGTGCTCCCAGGCAGGAAAAATCCCGCAAGCAGATTTGAGGAATAAATCACGTACTGAGTCATCAAAAAGGAAAAGTTTATAAAGAGCGCGGCGAAAATCAGATTGGGCAGCAGTTTTTTGGCGCTGTAGGTTTCAATCTGCAGGATGGTGGCAATGGCCATGGTCAGAAGTATGAAGATGAAGAAAAGATTGGCAGTGTCTCGGGCAATGGCCCAGCCGGCGCGGATGGGCTCAAGGTTGTAGGTCGCGGGGTCAAGCGTAATCGCAGTAGAGAGGTCAAATAACATTCCGAATACTTGGAATAACGCCAGAATAAGAGTGAGTATCCAGAACGTTATCCAGGCGAGCAGCCTTGAAACACAGGCTCCGAGTACTGTCCCCTCGCTGCAGGTCAGTTGGCTTATTTGCTGATACAAACCTTGGACGCGCGGAGTTGCGTTGCTGTCGGCCGTACTTGCTCCTGTTCCCTGGTTTGAATCCGGGCCGAAGAACGAGACGTCCTCGTCTTCCTCTCTGACCTGGGCATTGGTCGGGTCTAAAGGCGCAGCCAAAACGAAAACCGCAAGTATGAGGATGACGCTTATTATTTTTTTCTGTTTAGACCAGTTCATTTTATGGCGTTACGTTTACGGTCGTGGTTCCGGTATAAGTTCCTGAAACGCCGGTGCAGGCGAGCTGATAAGTTGAAGTTATCAGAGGCGATACAGTCTGGTCGCCAATGACTGGCCTGGAGCCGGTCCAAGCCCCGGAAGCGTTACAGCTTGAAACATTTATGCTTGACCATGATATTACCGCAGAGCGGCCGATGGATATTGCAAAAGGCGAAGAAGACATGGTTACGAACGGCCGTCCGTTCTCGCAGGCTCTTAACTCCGCGAGTGTCGCATCAAGCCGGACCCGAAGGTCAATGAGCTGGGTTTGGGCCGCTTCCACTTCCGCGCCGTTTCTGGCCCCGTCCTGCAAAAGAATGGTTTCTCTGCCAAGGTCTGAAAGCTCTCCGGGGTCAAGCGTGGTTTCAATTGCCCTTAAAGTGGTTTCATACCTGCGCAGGCGCAACTCGGATAGGACAACTTCGCCCCGCGTTTGGTCAAGCAGTTGCCGGTTTTGGGTTATGGCGGTTTCCTGGCTCTGGGTTTGGCATCTGGCCAGTTCTTCCAAGGCTTGGATCGTTTCCGAAACGGCATTGGCAGAGGCCTGCTTGGCGTCAAAATACTGCTTTTCGGGATTAAAAACGTTCGCGCGAAATGAAGACGCGATTTCAATTCTGCTCGCTACAACCAAATTTGAAAAGTTGGAAGGCGGCAGTTCTCTTCCGCCAAGCACGCCCTGCGGCCTTGTGGCGTCCAAACCCATGCTTATAAGCTGGCTGGCCACGACTGAAATCATCTCGCCTATTTCGTCCGCAACCGCGGCGTTGGTCGCGACGTAAGAATCCGGCAGATTCAGTTTCTCGGCAACATAGCTTCCCGGAGTTACGGTCCGCGATTTTAGACATCTTGTTTCCTGCGAGAATTCGTCAACGTACTCCTCAAGGCACTGTTTCCAGCTTAAAAATCCTTTGGAGGACAGGGCTTCTCTTTCAAGTCCGGTTGTTTTTTGCAGGGCTGCCAAAGACGCCTGGTCCATCTGGATTAAAATTGAGCCGAAAGCGTTGTTGGCCACGTTGGAAGTGCTTATGCTCGCGTACCCGGTCCAGCCGTAGGTGTCAAAGCGGTTATAAATTGAATTTACGTTTGAAATCACCCGGCTCAATGTGCATCTTGGCGTCGGCCGTATGGCCGAGGTCAGGCCCAGAATGGCTTCAAGTCTGAACGGACTGCAGATGTCAGGCGCGCCTTCCCTTATCAGTTTGTCCATGTAAATTCCGAACGCCTCGTCCCCGGCTTTGGCCAAAAAGCCTTCAAAGTCGGTTACGAAGAGTGGCTGTCCGCGAAATCCGTTTCTCACCCAGTTATTTATACTGTTGAAAAGTTGGCGTATGACCGCGGCCGCGGCGGCATCCACCAAAGGGTCAAGTGAAAAATCTTTTACTTTTTCAGCCAGGTTGGCATAGAGGTTCGCGCCCACTTCAACGACGGTATCGCCTGCGCCGAATATAGCCTCAGCTTCTTGGGGACGGCCGAGCGGAACAGCCGGTCCGATTACGAGCGCGACTAAAACCGCGGTAATAAGCATTTTGGATTTCGTGAAGACCGGGTTCGTCATAGTCTGGTTATCAGGCTGATTAAAGCGAACCCTTCTTCTTCCAGGCCGAATGAAATATTGTCTTTGTCCAGCCGTCTGCCCATTGCCGAGAGCGAATCTGTTATCCGCTCGGTTTCTTTTATGTATTGGTTTACGGCCAAGAGGCCTGACGCCGGGTCGGCCATGAATTGCGAAAAGACAAGGTTTACTTTCGCGAGATTGTTGAAAGAGTTCAGATGTGAAATGTGAATGGCCGCGTAGTCCGCGGGCGTCTCAAGCAAAAGCATTTTGGAAACCAAGTCTTTGTAAGCCAGAGATATTTCTTCAAACTCGGCGAATTTTTCAAAATTGTCCGACAAGTTTGATTGGTTGATTGAATTCGTGAGCGTTATGAGTTCGTTTTCTTTTATTTTTGCGCCTGCTTCCCTTGACAACTTGGCAATTGAGTTTATGTAGGATTTTATTGCCGTCTCGTCGCCGGTTTTGGATATTTTTATGTCTTTTGACGAAAATTCGTCCTCTAGGCGTCCGGTGTTAGCCAGGTTGTCGGCTATGAAATTGGGAATTTCGCCGGCCAGGTCCTCGGTTCCCAGGCCCTGCGTTTTTTTTTCCGTATACGCCGCGAAAATGTCTTCGGCTATTTTTTCAGTCAGGCTCGCTGTTTTTCCTGAAATTTCGGCCGCGGCTATTTTTTTCTCTATGTCAACTTTGGCTTTTTTCGCGAGGGCGTCGTCCGGCCCGGCTTTCTTGGGGTCGCGGTTGGCGTTTATTTCTTCCCCGTCTGTCGTGCCGTCAGAGTCGGTGTCCGGATTTTGGGGGTCTGTGCCCCAAAGCTCTTCTTCCCAGTCTTTTAACCCGTCCGAGTCGGAATCAGGAGCGTCTTTTACCGAAACGTTGCTCTCTGCCGACACCTTACCTCCTGAATTTTCGTTTGCCCTCCTTGTTTTTGAGAAAATCCAAAATCCGCCTACGGCCAGAGCCAGGACCAAAATTAATGCCGCGATTATTCGTTTGTCTTTGATAAAATACAAAATTTCAGGCAGTTTGCCTTACAATAATTATAGCAATTTCTGGGTTTTATTTGGTTCGGGTCCTTTTGAGTGTGGATAACCTTGCCAAGCAGGCCCAATTTTCAAGAGATAAATCCTCTGCCCGCGCTTTTTCACTGACCCCGCACTTTGTCAAACATCCGATGTCTGACATTTGTTGAAGGTTGCTTTTGAGAAGTTTGCGGGGATGAGAAAAGCCGGTTTTGACCAGCCCAAAAAAATGCTTTTGGTTTATGCCTCGGCTTCTGAAAAAGTCCTTTTTATGTCTTTCAAGGACGATTACTGCCGAGTCTACTTTGGGCTCGGGCCTGAAATTACCCCTTGGAACGTAAAAAGCAATGCGCGTTTTGGCAAAAACCTGCACCGAAATCGCCAAAATACTCATTTTATCTTTCTTTGACCCAAACTTAGTTTGGGCGGTTTGGGCGACGATACGCTGGGCCACTTCTTTTTGCAGCATTAAAGCCATTTTTTCTGACCTAAACTTAGTTTGGGATAGAAGGAGGCGTAAAAGCTGACCGGTGAGGTAATAAGGTATGTTCGCCACAACCTTGTTAAACCTAGGAGGTCTAACAGAGTTTTTTAGGAAGTCGCGGATATCGGCGCGGATTAACGCAAGTCTTTTGGATTTTTCCTCCGTGGAAAATTTCTGTTTCAGGAATTCATAAAGTTCGGGGTCTTTTTCAACTGCGATTACTTTCCCGCATTTTTTGAGCAGTTCCTCGGTAAGAATCCCCTGACCCGGGCCTATCTCAAGCACGGCGTCGTTTTTTTGGATTCCGGCCTCGTCGGCCATTCTTTTGGCTACATTTTTGGATTTAAGAAAATTTTGTCCGAGCCTGGTCATGTTCAGCCGAGCCGTATTATGTTTTCTTTCTCGGCGTGTTCAAGCAGTTCCTGCGGTATGTCCTCAAGGAATCGCGACGGCATGTTGGCCTGCTTCTCGCCGAAAATGGTCCTGAAAAAAGCGAGCGTCAGAAAAACTTTTTTGCGCGCGCGGGTGAGAGCCACGTAAAAAAGCCGGCGTTCCTCTTCCAGCCGCAATTTTTCGTCCTCGCCTCCGATTGAAGAATGCGGGAAAAGCCCGTCTTCAAGGCCCGCGACAAAGACGTGGTCAAATTCAAGGCCCTTGGCCGCGTGCACCGTGGTTATGGGCACGCCGATTTTTTTGCCGGCCATGGTGTCTTGCTCCGACATGAGGCTTGCTTCTTCCAGCAGTTTGAGCGCGCCTTCTTCGGGCGGAAGTCCGTCAAATTTTTTGGCCAGGCTCACCATTTCTTTCAGGTTGGCGAGCCGCATGGCGTCTTCTTCCGTTTCCTGATTCAGGAAATCCAGATACCCGCTTTCTTTGAGTATTAAAGCTACGGCTTTTGACGTCGGCAGTTCCGTAAGGGATTGTTTTATGCCCGAAAGTATTCTTTCAAAAGCCGAAATTTTTTCTTTTTCGCTTTCTCCAAGCGCAATTCCGCTTAAATATTTGGCCAGGGCCACCTTGCCTATGCCGCGGGGCGGCGTGTTTATTATTCTTTTCAGGCTTAAGGAGTCTTTGGGGTTGAGCGCGGTTTTGATATAGGCGAGCGCGTCTTTTATTTCCTTTCTCAGGTAGAACTTTACGCCGACGACGAAATACGGAATTTTGCGCTCAAGGAATTTTTCTTCCAGCACGCGCGACTGCGCGTTCGTGCGCATCAAAACGGCGATTTCATCAGGGCTCACTTTGTTTTTTATGAACTCCTCGGTTTTTTGGGCGATGAACTCGGCTTCGTCGCCTTCGTTTTCGGCGGCGAAAAGCCCTATTTTGTCCCCGCCGGTTTTTTGGGTGAAAAGAGTTTTGGGCTTTCTCAGGAAATTTTTGGAAATTACGGCGTTCGCCGCGTTTAAAATCGGTTCGTGCGAGCGGTAGTTTTCTTCAAGCGTGATTATTTTGGCTTCGGGCCAGTCGTTTTCAAAATTGAGGATATTTCTGAAATCGGCCCCGCGGAAAGAATATATTGACTGGTCTATGTCGCCGACGACGCAGAGGTTTTTGTGCCCGCGCGAGAGCATGTTGGCAAGGCGGTACTGGACCTGGTCGGTGTCCTGGTACTCGTCAATGTTTACGTATTGCCAGTGTTCCCGGTATTTCGCGAGCGTCTGGGGCGAGTCCGAAAAAAGAAAATAGGTTTTGACCAGGAGATCGTCAAAATCAAGCGCTTCGCTCGTTTTCAGTTTTTGGTCGTAGAGCTGCCATATTTGCGCGAGCGTTTTTGAAAAGGGGTCTTTGGCTTCAGAGGCAAAATCGTCTGCCGTTTCCAGGCCGCCTTTTTTGCGCGAAATTGTCTTTTTTATTCTGGAGGGCTGGAATTGTTTGGGGTCAAGCGCGAGCTCTTTGACGGCCTCTTTCATGAGAGCCAGGCTGTCTTCCTCGTCCAGAATGACAAAGTTTTTGGCCAGCCCCGCGATTTTCGCTTCGCGCCTCAAAATCCACGCGCCGAGAGAATGGAAAGTGCCGATCCAAGGCGTATTATCGGCGTTTAGGGCACAGGGTTTGGCGTTTAGAAGCCGCGAAACGCGTTCGCGCATCTCGCCCGCGGCCTTGTTTGTGAAAGTAACAGCTAGGATTTTGTCCGGCAGAACTCCTTGGGAGATGAGATGGGCTATGCGGTGGGTCAGAACCTTTGTTTTGCCCGAACCCGCGCCGGCCACAATCAAAAGCGGGCCGTTTTGGGTTAAAACAGCTTCCTTTTGGGCCGGATTAAGACCTGTCAGCGCTTCGTCTCTTGACATTGTGCCCATAGATTAGCATTTTTTGGGCTGTGGATAAATGGTTTTGCCCAAATTGACTTTAGGCCTTTCAGAGCCTATCATTAGTGGTGTTCCGGTAGTTCTGCCGGATTTGTTGTTAAAAGGCCGATTTGTCTGTTTTTCCCTTAATTTAAGCCTATTTTAGGAACTCAAAAACGCTCTTTTGGCCGGTCAAGCGGGTCTGGAAAGAGTTTTAAAACCCCCTCAAAAAGGATTCTCTGGTTGAGAAGCCTGTTAGTTGCCACCTTTGTTTCCGGCCTCTTTTTGGCCGGCTTTTCTTTTTCCGAGGCCGGGGTCATGGATTTTATAAAAACTATCTTTAGAAGTGCGCAGGCAGACAGGCCAGAGCCGGTTTTAAGCGCCCAAAACATGCCTCTTTTGGAAGCGCCTTTGAACGTTGACCCTCTTGCCGGCACCGGCGGAGGAGACATCACAATAGTTCAAAATAATGCCCTTTTGCCTGTTTTTGGGCCTGCCGGCAGTCTGGCCGACGTGGAGGCCGAGTCCAAAAACAGCGACCAGATCTCAATTTACATTGTCCGCGAAGGCGACAGCCTGTCCGAGATCGCCGAGATGTTCCGCGTTTCAGTAAACACCATCCGATGGGCCAATGACCTGACAACCTCAACCGTCATAAGACCCGGGAAGGTTTTAATAATATTGCCCATTGACAGTATCCAGCACACCGTGGCTAAGGGCGAGACGTTTGAGGGAATCGTCAAAAAATACGGCGGCGACATTGATGAAACCCTGGCTTTCAACGGATGGTCTCCAGGTTACAAACCTGCCGTAGGAACGATTGTTATTGTTCCGGACGGCGAAGGCGAAGCGCTGACGAATTCAGGCGCGGCGGCGCGGGGCACGAGCGGCCCGGTTTATGCCGGATACTATATCCGGCCGATAAACGGAGGAAGAATATCGCAGGGTTTGCACGGATGGAACGCCAAGGATTTCGCGACATACTGCGGCGCGCCGGTTTTGGCCTCTGCCAGAGGAACGGTTATAATCGCGCGTTTGCAGGGCTGGAATGGCGGCTACGGCTTGTATTTGGTTATCGCGCATCCGAACGGAACCCAGACGCTTTACTCGCACATGAGCAAAATTGCCGTTTCGGTAGGATGGAATGTAGCTCAAGGGCAGGTAGTCGGCTATGTGGGTTCCACTGGCCAGTCCACAGGGTGCCACGTGCACCTTGAGGTCCGTGGAGCCGCATTTCCCAATATATAATAGTTGGGTTGACTTTTTGGCGGTTTTGTAGTACGCTTCTTTTGAAGCGCTTTTTATTTTTGGGCGCATGAATTGTCCGGGTTTCTAAACCCTTTGACATAGAGAAGGAGAAGAAAAATGCACTGGATAGTGTTGGTACTCGCAGCCGAGTTAGTGTTGGGACAGATAGGAACGCTCTTTGTGTTTGCGGTGATGGCTTTGATGCTGGCAGCGGTTGGAGTGGCTGTATTTCGCGGCAAAGTGAATCTGTCCGGGTGGCTCGAAAGAACAAAGAAACCGCGCATCAGGCGCCGGATGTCTTCCTTTGAGATTTTCTTTATTGAGGAGGCGTCCGAGGTTTTTGAGACGGCTTTGCCATCCGTGATTTTCGCGCTGTTTCTCGGAATCTGGTTTTTCATGGTCTATACGTTCGTAGAGGGAGGTGGGGCTAATATCGCCTCCTCGGTGCAGACGTTCTGGTCAGTTCTCGCAAGCCAGAAGCTGTGGAAGCAGTGGGCCAATATTCAGTTTTCCGATTTCACTCCTGTCTGGGCGCTCGCGCACAAGCTGGTTCTGTTGGGATTTTTGGTTCGGCAGTTCTACAGGGTGGAGGCCGTTCACAAGGCTATTTTGATCATCTCCGGCCGTATCTTGGAGAAGGATAGGTTTACGGGATTGCACACTGGCGTACTTCCGTTTTTTACAGAGGTTTTCTCCCCGTTTACCGGCCCGCAGCTCTTGATTTTGAGCCACAAAGAACCGCCCAAAGACGCGCAAGGCAATCCGATAAGGATTGTAGTGCTTGGCGAGCACAGGGAAGAACGTTTCGTCGGCGACCTGCAGGTGGCGATAAAAGATAGCGATGAGAAAATAAAGGGCGAAAAAGAGTACGGCGATTTAAGAGTTGTCTTGGAGTATCATGTTGCCGAATCGGATGTTTATTACCCGGTGAGGGACGCCGAAAAGGACTTTTTAGCCTCGTTCGTCCCAGCCTCAATCCGGGCATTGGCTTTGAAAGGACACAACTCTCTGGTTGAATTCTTCGGACTAGCCTTGGAAAGGGTAAATAGCGACATCGGTGAGACTCTTAAGGCCCGTTTCAGGTCCTGGGGACTTATCCTTGACGGGATTGAGATTCAGGACGCGGACTCAACGGCAGAGGTAAAGAAAGAAGAGATTCAGGCGCGGGCCAAAAAAGAGAGGGCCAAAGGCACGCTGGCAGAAGGTACTGCCGAGGCCAAGGTCGACGAGCTGAAGTTTGCGGCCAAGGATGCCGGCAGAGTCAGGGGGTTCATCGCCGCGACGCTTGAAAGTATGCCGAAAGAGGAAAGAGAGAAAGTTACGTTTGGACAGCTGACTCAATTGGCGCTTCAGTTTGTGGCCACGGAGGCAATCGGTACGTCGAATCCGAATCTTTTCTCTAGTGGAGGCGACGGGACTTCTTTGCTCGAGCTGATAGGGAAAGCTGCAATGGCCGCCAAGGGAGTCGTTTCTTCTCCTTCAAGTTCACCGCCGGCTCAAGCGAGCTGACGGCAATGAATCCCTGGCGGGTGTGGAAACATCCCGCCAGGGATTTTCTTTTTCAAAAATTAGTTCTGGGTCTGTATTGAAGGGCTTCCAAAATGTGCCCCTGTTTGATTTCAGACTCGCTTTCCAGGTCGGATATGGTCCGGCTTATTTTTATCACCCGGTGGTACGCGCGGGGCGACAAATCCATGTGTTTGGCCGCCTGGTTTAAAACATTTCTCGCGTCAGAAGACAAAGGCGCGAACTCTTCAAGGTCGCGCAAATCCATTTCGCTGTTTGAATAAAGTTTTTTTTCTTTCAGGCGCTCCTGCTGGATGTTTCTTGCGGCAAGCACATTCACGCCTATTTTAGCCGATACGTCATCCTCCCTTTTTTCAGAAAGCTTTTCCTGGGCAATGTTTTCAACTTCAATCCAAAGGTCAATTCGGTCGGCAATAGGCCCTGAAATTTTTCTTTGGTAGCGGAACAAAGATGAAGGCGAACACAAACACATTTTGTTTTTGGAGCCGAGGTTTCCGCAAGGGCACGGGTTCATGGCCGCGACGAGCATGAATTTAGCCGGAAAGCGCACGGTTCCGCGGGCGCGGGCCACGCTGACCACGCCGTCTTCAAGCGGCTGGCGCAGAGATTCTATGACTCTGCGTTCAAATTCTGGGAACTCGTCGCAAAAAAGCACTCCGCGGTGCGCGAGCGTGACCTCGCCGGGCTTGGGCCACGCTCCACCTCCGATCATAGCCACGTAGGAAGCGGTGTGGTGCGGATTTCTGAAAGGTCTTTCGGTGGCGAACGGGCCTTCAAGCGTGCCGGCAATGCTTTGGATTGTCGTTACCTCCATCGCTTCCTCTTTGTTCAATGGCGGGAGGATTGAAGGAAGCGCGCGGGCCAGAATAGTTTTGCCCGTGCCCGGAGGCCCGGTCATCAAAAGATTGTGTCCGCCCGAAGCCGCGATCATGAGCGCTCTTTTGGCCGCGTCCTGCCCGCGGATGTCTGCCAGGTCGTGCTTTGTTTCTGAAGATTTAAAATCAATTTCGGTTTTAGGCAGTGGTTCCAGTGTTTTGATTCCCGAAAGGTGCTCCAATATCCGGGTCAGACTCTCTGTTTCAAAAACTTTTAATCCCTCAATAATCGCCGCTTCGCGGCCGTTGCCCAAGGGCACGAAAATTTCTTTAAAGCCCTCGTTTCTGGCTTTTCTCGCGAGCGCCAGGACTCCTTTTATGGGCCGCAGGCCTCCGTCAAGCGAAAGCTCGCCTAAAAACATTTTGCCCTCGGTTTCAAACCGGGCTTGTTTGGAAGCGAGTACGTAGCCCAAAGCGATGGCCAAATCAAAAGCCGACCCTTCTTTTTTAAGGTCGGCCGGCGCGAGCGAAACTATTACTTTTTGGTTTTGTTTGTGCGGGGGCTTGAGCCCGATGTTTTTTATTGCGTAGGAAATTCTTTCTTTGGCCTCGTCCACTGCTTTGTCCGCGAGCCCAACTATAGTGAATGAGCGCAGTCCTTTTGAGTAGTCAACTTCAACGTCAATTATTTCGCCGTCAAGGCCGATTGTTTCTGCGGCGTGCAATTTTACTGCCATGAAAATAATTATAGCAAAAAATACCCTCAGCACAAATGTCAAACATCGGATGTTTGACATTTGTGCTGGACTTAGCTCTAATTGAATTAGAGTCAATATGGCAAGAGCAGAATTAAGTGAAGGAGAGGTTTATCATGTTTATAATCGGGGAATAGAAAAACGCACTATTTTCGGCGGCGACGATGATCGTTGGCGTTTCCTGACCCTTATGGTTTTACTACAGGGAGATTCGGTAGTAGATCAGATTGGACGTATGGTCTTTAGTGTCAAACATCGGATGTTTGACAAGCCCGTTTTTAAAGAAGTGATTAGAAATAGGTACACGGAATTGGTCGCCTTCTGTTTGATGCCAAATCATTTTCATATGATATTACGCGAAACTAAGGAAGGCGGAATATCAAAATTTATGCAGCGATTCCTGAATGCCTACACAAAGTATTTTAACGCTAAATACAGACGCAGCGGTCATTTGTTTGAGGGGAAATTTAAATCGGCTCACGTTGATACTGACGAGTATTTAGATTATCTGTCCGCGTATATCCATCTGAATCCGCGCGAATTAAGGGGCTTCAGTGGTCTAGAAGTAAATTATACATGGTCCAGCTTCCAAGATTTTGTTCACGAAAACAGGTTGGGAGGCTTTTTAAAGCCGGGTATTATTTTAGAGAAATTTTACAAAGGTTCAGAATATGAGAAGTTCGTGACAGAACTTCCTATCAAGACTACTAGGGACAATCTAGATGGGGATTTATTGATTGATTGAATGTCGGACATCCGATGTCCGACATTGATTAAATAAAAAAGAAAAAGTCCTTATCTTAAAGTAAAAACTATTCCTAGGCGTGCTCTATGCAGGTTTTGGCCGCGGGGTTGGCTTCTAAGCGGTCCGGGTCAATGGGTTTTTGGTCCGCGGCGCAAAGGCCGTATTCCCCCTTTTCAATGCGCCCGAGCGCTTCTTTGACTTCGGTGAGTCTGGCTTCCAGTTCCACTTCGCGCGCGTTTTGGGTTTCCATCTCTTCAAAAACGTCGGCCATTTCGCTTGCTTCCGAGGTCTGCGGGTTTAAGTCAGGCGTTGTCGGCCGCCAGTCATCGGGATTTTCAGGTGAAATGCGCGCAACCGACTTTAGCTGTTCCTCAAGGCCCAGCCGTTCTTCTTCCAATTTCTTTCTGAAATAATTTAAATCCAAACTCATGTTTAGTATTTAATCCTAGCATAAACCCGACGCAAAATCATCTCTCCGGCGGAAACAGGCTTAACTGCCTGATGGCCGTTTCAATCGCCGTCGGCGACTGGGCGATAATCAGAAAACGGCGGTTGAAAATTGAATATCCCAGAATAGGTTCGCGGTCGCGGTTGTAGAGGAACCGGGCGTCGTTATTCGCAATGATTACGTCCTGAAACGAGTTTTCGCCGCGGTCCAAAGAGACCCGGTCCGGCAGAAAATTTTCTATGTCTTTGGGCAGGTTTTTTTCCCACTCTAGCGCTCCGGCAAAGGCCGACGAAAAAGATTTTATCTCAAATATGAAAATAGGTTCCGTGCCCCTGGGAGTGTCGGCCAATCCTATGGTTGCGCGCGAAGCGAGATTTTCGGTAAGCAATGCGGGCGGGTTGGCCCCGGCAAGTTTCAGGAAATCCGCAGAGCCGATAAATTTATTTTCCTCTTTATTGAATATTTTTACGTAGGCGAGTCCCCGCGGTGGCAGCTGCAGATTGAATGAGTCTCTCCACTCGCTTAAAAAAGAGTCGCTGTCGCGCGCTGACGATATTTCAATTGGAATTTCTTTTTCGGCCTGGACCAGCGGTTTTGGCGCTTCGGGTTCGGGAGCTGACCCGTTTAATTTTTGCCCCGCCCAGTAAATCCCGCCGCCGGCAATAGCGAGAATCAAGAGAACCGCAAAAACAAAGGCCGACACTTTCAGATACGAAATACTGCTTTTTTCTTCAAACGCGGCGTCCCGTCCTCTTTTTTGCGAAACGAGCTCTGCGAGCGAAAAATTTTTGTCTTTGATGTAGGCCTGCGCGTCGCCGACCATGGTTCTCAAGCCGGACTTCGGCGGTCCTTCTTTTTTCGGCTCGTTTTCAAGCTCTGGGCTCATTTATTTATTTTATTGTTTCTTGTATATTTTTTCCGCGCCTGAAGCTTGCTTGATTGAGAGATTTATTCTGCCGAGGTCGTCTATGCCGACTATTTTCACCGGCACCTCGTCGCCTAATTTAACCACGTCCCCCACTTTGGCCACGCGAAAAGGCGCGAGTTCCGAGATGTGCACGAGCCCCTCCTGCCTCGGCGCGATCTCCACCATGGCTCCGAATTCAAAAATACGGCTGACATGACCTACGAACTCTTCGCCGACCACGAACTCTCTGGTGATGGCTTTTACCACGGCCGCGGCCTTTTCGGCCGATTCGGCGTCTTTGCCGGTTATAAAGACCTGTCCGGTTTGTTCAATGTCGATCTCTGCTCCGGTGTCGTCCGCTATTTTGTTTATTGTTTTTCCTCCAGGGCCGATTACGTCTTTTATTTTTTCCGGGTCAATGTTTATTGTTATTATTCTCGGCGCGTAGGGCGAAAGTTTTTCGCGCGGGGCCGCGAGGGCTCCGAGCATGACTTCCATTATTTGCATCCGTGCGGCCAGGGCGTCTTTGAAAGCAGTCCCGAGCATTTCAAGAGTCACCCCCTCCACCTTTACGTCCATCTGAATCGCGGTTATGCCGTTTTTGGTGCCGGCTGCTTTGAAATCCATGTCGCCGTGGTGGTCTTCGGGACCCTGAATGTCAGTGAGGACTTTGTATTTGGTTTCGCCTCTTTCCCCGGACATCATCAGCCCCATGGCGATTCCGGCCACCGGTTCTTTTATCGGTACGCCGGCGTCCATCAAAGCCAGTATTGAAGCGCAGGTGGAGCCCATTGAGGTGGAGCCGTTCGAAGACATGGTTTCGGAAACCACGCGGATGGTGTAAGGGAATATTTCTTTGGGCGGGAGCACCGGCTCAATGGCTCTTTCGGCCAGAGCGCCGTGGCCGATTTCCCGTCTGCCTGTGGCACCCATGCGTCCGGTCTCTCCCGAGGAAAATGGCGGAAAGTTGTAGTGGTGCATGAATCGTTTTCTGGTCTGGACGTCCATGCCCTCAATCAGCTGTTCGTCTTTGGGCGAGCCCAGGGTGGCTACGGACATTATGTGCGTCTCTCCCCTATAAAATATGGCCGAGCCGTGCAGGCGCTCGAGTATTCCGGCTTTGGCAAAAAGAGGACGAAGCTCGTTTAATTTGCGCGTGTCAAGC
>Ga0209542_10006517_pt1 | contig 22665 bp, 26 predicted proteins | sample RifCSPhighO2_01_FD_184028 | JGI IMG/M metagenome (GOLD analysis project Ga0209542, IMG submission 184028) | Soil microbial communities from Rifle, Colorado - Rifle CSP2_plank highO2_0.1 (SPAdes) (version 2) | ecosystem: Environmental > Terrestrial > Deep subsurface > Rock core/Sediment ... | reverse complement strand
AAACTCCGGTTTTAGAAGATTTTGCCCTGCTTGCAGCAAAAGGCTCCGGAGGGGAGGCAATAAAAGAAGAAATTTATTATTTTAAGGATAAAGCCGATCGCGAACTTGGAATGCGCTACGATCTAACAGTGCCACTTGGAAGAATTGTAGCAACAAACCCTCAGCTCTCAAGGCCTTTCAAGCGCTATTGTATAGGAACGGTTTATCGCTACGATCGCCCCGGGGCAAAAAGGTATAGGGAATTTACACAAGCAGATGTTGATGTAGTGGGAGCAAAACCAGGGCTAGCTGATTTTGAGTGCGTGCAAATTGCATCTGAAGTTATGAATTCACTTGGCCTTGATTATACAATTAAGGTGAACAATAGGCAGGTGCTAGAAGAGCTTGCGCTAAAGCGCGGGATTGCAAAAGAGCAAATCAATGACGCTTTTCGCATAATTGATAAACTCGATAAAATCGGGGAGAATGAAGTCCGAAAGGATTTCCGAGCAAAAAAAATAAATGATGAAATTCTCCAAGTAGTTTTTGTAAATTCTTTTGAGCAAATAAAAGAAGAGCTTGCAGGAAAAGAGTGCATAAAAGAATTAGAATCACTTCTTTTGCTCTCAAAAGAAATGGGAATTGCACAGGTTAAATTTGACATGAGTTTGTGCCGCGGGCTTGAATACTACACAGGAAATGTTTTTGAAATATCAATTAAAGAGGGCCCAAGTGTTGGCGGAGGGGGAAGGTATGACAAATTAATAGGCCTCTATGGCGGCCAAGAGTCCCCTGCTGTTGGAATTAGTTTTGGAATAGATCGGCTCTATGACACTCTGGAAAAGACACTTTTTGTTGGGCCAAATAGCGATGTTTTTATCGCCCCCTTTTCCGAAGAATTCAACAAACAAGTCGTAGATCTTGCATCGCTTTTGCGCAAGGGCAATTGCAATGTAGAAATTGATTTGATGCAGCGCAACATAAAAAAGAACTTAGAGTACGCTGACCGCAAAGGCATTCCATTTGTAATAGTTATAGGCGAAGACGAAAAACGTTCAGGGAAATTCAAGGTAAAGGACCTCTCAAATGGGGAGCAAAAAGAGTTCTCATTTTCAGATTGCTCAAAAGCTGCAGATTTTATCAAGGGCAGATGAGCTTGTGGTTTTTAATGGTTGCGCAATAAATTGGTGATTGCGGCTATGTAGCTCCAGCAGCCAGAGCGCGTCCTTGGTATCTCTAAAAAAGAGCCAACTAGGACGAGGTCGCGGGTGCAACTCCCGCCATGGCCTTTTTATCTTTGAATTTTTTGAAAAACGATATCCTTTTAAGTCTGTCCAGATCCATTGAATAGCCTGTAAAGGTATGCGTTTTGCAGCAATGCGAAGCGTATGGAAAACAAAAAAAAGGTGAAAAACAACAATGGCATTCGGTGGAGATAGACAGTTCTTTGACGCGGTCTGTTCAGATTGCGGTCAAGCCACTAAGGTCCCTTTCAAGCCAACAGAAGGACGACCAGTGTATTGCAGAGACTGCTACAGTAAGCATAAAGCCCCAAAAGGAAATTACTAATTCCTTCAAATATTTGGCTAAAATCTATAAGTTCCTAATTTTTTTCTTTTTATTTTCCCCTAGCATCGCCTCAAGAATCAATAAATACAACTTAGCCCTACCATCTTGCATGCAAGATCGCCACATCGAAGATTTTATTATCCGCTACATTAAGGAAGGGGATGTTGTTAGTATTGGTTCTGGAGAACTGGGAGAAAAATTTGTAAAAAAATTAGCACTTGCCCTAGAGCACACCCACATACCTATCAATAATGTTGAATTAGTCCCAACTTCTATGCAGATAGCAAGCCTTGGATCCGGAGTTGGCCTTCCGATTGCAGACATTAATGAGCGCGAAGTTGATGTGGGGATAGAATTTGTGGACGCGGTTGATCACAATTACAATTTTATAAAAAGGCACAGCGCCTCGCTTATTAGGGACAAGATGATAGCACAGAGCTCTGCTATTTTGGTTGTTGTTTGTGAGGAAAATAATATGATGGAAAAATTGCGCGGGGCAATTCCATTTGAAATAGCGACATTTGGTTACAAGAGAACAGTAAATCAGCTTGATGCTTTTGGCAAGGCCAGAAGAAGAGAAAAAAACGGCATGCCATTCAGGACCGAAACCGGCAACTATATAGTGGATGTTGAATTTGACAATATTTTTAGCTACGAGGACCTTGAAATTGATTCAAAGCAAATCCCCGGGGTTATTGAGAGCGGGCTTTTTTTGGGGTTTGCGGATAAAATCGTTTTGCACGGAAAGCAAATAACACTACTTAGCAGGACTGAAGGGAAGTAGCTGCTAGAAGCATTAAATCACATTTAGGCTAATTTTTAAAAGGTTCTTGGGGGAGAATTCTAAGTGGCTGTGTCGGCGTAACTCAGCCTGGTAGAGTGGCAGTTTCATAAGCTGCTTGTCGGAGGTTCAAATCCTCCCGCCGACATTTTACGCATTATAATTTCATTTAAAACATCCTTTTTCAATCGCCCTATGTTTTTGCCTTTTGTGATTATTGAATAATCAAAACCTATTTTTTGCGAAAAGTGAATTAAGGAATTTTTTCTAATTCTCAATATATTCACGCACGTTTTATTATCTACATAATTAGTGCATTCTACCCCTAAAGATTTGTGTAAATCCTTCAAGTCAAAAATCATCCTTTTACTTTTTGAACCGCCAGTGACATTCCCATTACAGCTCACACTACCTTCATCATTCCAAAATGCCTTGAGGAAAGAAGAGCGAATAGTTTCATTTCCATTTAAAATTTCCTTTGGAATTCCTATTTCTTGTTTTGTACTAAATGAATTAGAAAATGAAAATAAGTCCTGACATGCATTCTTTGAATAAAAGTCAACGGTATATACTTTTACATTTACCCCAGTTTTTTGATAAATGTAATTTTCAGTTAGCCCATATACAGACCTAACACATTCAACGAAAAAAGCTATAGCTGCCATGGAAGCATTTGTATAGCCTAGCTTCCATTTACCTTCCGCATATACATGCCCATCAAAAAACAGATGCCCAAGTAATCTGGATTTAAATGCATCAAGATGACTCAAAGTTATTTGTTTTTGAACAGCAAATTTCGAGATAAAATTAATTCTACTAGTCTCTTCAACTAATTTTATTTTATTCTTTGCAGCATCTGATAAAACAACATTTTTTGCATATTTATAAACAGTTGCAGGACTAAGACTAAGTTGTTTTGCTATTTGTTTAAAACTAAGCCCTTCTGATCTTAGACTTTTTATAAGTGAGATAGAATAAGATTGTAAAATTGCCATGAAATAAAATTATTCGTATTTTTTAAACGACTTTGCAGACCTTATTGCCGGTGCGAACTAGCAAAACCCGCCCACCGGCACTCACTCTTTTTTTGCAGCTCTCTTGCTCCAATTCAAATTGAATAGGTAAACAAATGTTGCAATGTAGGAGATGAAAATTCCTGTAGGTTCATATAGCAGGGGCGCAAAATCCACGTTTGTAATTATATCTAGGAGAAAGTGGAATAGTATTATTACCGCGTTCCAGAAAATGCTATCAACCGCTGTTTTTAGCCATATTCCCATTTTCATCACACCATAAATGCAACTATTGCAATTGTCAGATACCAGGTAAGCAGCCAGGCTAGCGAGAGGTACTGTGCTCCACCTTTGGTCTTTTCCAAAAAGAGGAGCAGTGGCACCCTTATCATGTAAAGTATCCCGAGCCCTAGCGCTGTATAGATACTAAAGCCAACCACGTTGAACATATCAATTGAAACAAGGACCATCGAAGCATAAATTATAGAATTTGCAAGCGGGCTCTTGCCGTTTGAAAAATAATACCCAGCAGCGTAGAACGCAAATACCCAGAAGATGTTGTTTACAAGTAGGTCTACAAAGAACTTGAAATCGAGCGAAAGGCCCGCTTGGAGAATTTCAATGAAGGCCATTTAGTCACCCACCTTCAAAAAGTCAAATAACATTTCAAGTACAAAAAGTGCAAATAACACGAGCACACCAAGTGGAGAGAATACTGCTTGCGCAAGCTTTCCGGGAAATATAATTGCACTAAGAACTATTATGAGTAAATAAAGCGCTCCGACGTAAAGCCCTTTTACAAATAAGTTTAGCAGCATGTTTTTACCTCACAATAAATGCCAAGACCCATAAAAGTCCAAATCCTCCGACAATGTATGCCCAAGTTGTATACTTAGTCAAGCGTGAATCTTCCTCTACAAATATGGAAAGGATTACACGCAAAATAAACCAATAAAAAAATCCTAGTGCCCCAAGATAGAGTCCGGTAAGAACACTAAATTCAAGAAAGGCCCAGAGGTATACGCCAAATATTAGGAAAAATACAAGAGTGTTTTTTCCTTTGAAAAATATGTAAATGAAAACATAGAATCCAAAAACCCAAATCAAATTGTTCATGACTACATCTACAAAAAACCCAAAATCAAGAGCAAAAAGAGCCTGTATTGCTTCAAAAAATACCATTTAGTTGCACCCACTTGCCTCTAACCAAAACTCTTCCAATGGGCTGTGCCTAGCCTCATGCGCCTCGAACTTGGGCATTTTTTTACCTTCTAATACTATTAGCGCAAAATCAATATATTAAACTAATCTTTTCACGGAAAGAAGTTATTATTAATGCTTTAGGGCAACTATTTACAAAATCAAAAGATTTAAATAAATAGCAAATGTATGTAATTAGTGGTGGTTTTATGGGCACAATGACTATTGGAGTAGATGATGAAATTGAAGAAAAATTCAGGCACACGGTTGCAAGGGAAATAGGCAAGGGCAAGGGAAGCCTTGGAAGGGCAGTTGGGCAAGCAATGGAAAAATGGGTCAAAGAAAAAGAACACGAAGAGATAAGGAAGAGGGCGATTAAAAAGCTCGAAATGGGTTACTCTATGGGAAAGCTGCTCTTCAAAAACAGGGATGAGCTGCATGACAGATAATGAGCGCATTTTCCTTGACACAAACATCCTTGTGTATGCCTATCAAAAGGAAGCCGGCGAAAAACACAATGTTTGCAAAAAACTTTTAGAAGAGTGCTTTCGCGCTGAGAGGGATTTTTATGTGAGCAACCAGGTGCTAGCTGAGCTCTCTTCAGTGCTGCTAAAAAAAATAGAAAAGCCCCTTCCAAAAAATGATGTAAAGCAAATAATTGAAGAGATAAACAGCATACCAAATATGAAAAAAATAGATTATCGGTGCAAAACTGTTCAAAGGGCACTCTCCGGAAGCGGGCCATTTTGGGACATGCTGATTTCTGAAACAATGAAAGGGAAGAATGTGCTCAAAATCTACACGGAAAATACCAAGGATTTTGCCCAAATGGAGGGGATAGTGGCGATCAACCCGATTGACAAAAAAACCCGATAAGAAAAGGCGGCAGAATTGTTGGACAGCAAATAAGATGAAACACAAAACATATAACCTGAAATTCGCAGCGGCAATGAGCCCTCCTTTGGCTAGTTTTTAAACTCAAAATTCTACTTTTTTATATGGATGAAGATAGATTGGTACTCATTATAGGAAAGCAAAGGGAGCTTGTATTAAGGGCAAAAGAGGCAGGTTTGCACAGTTGGCCAACTCTTAGCAGAGAACTAGAAGTTGGCACAAATTACCTGAAAAATGAAATTGCAAAAGAAAAAGTAACGCTGCGCAGAAATGTTTTTGAAAAGCTGTGTAGAATAGCAGGACAAGATTATAGTAAATTTATTACAGAAACAAAAGGCAAAAATTGGGGCAGAGCAAAAGGTGGAATGAATTCTACCCATCACCCACAAATCCCGAAATTGTTAATAGATAAAAAATCAGAAGAGCTTGCGGAATTTTTTGGAATAATGCTTGGCGATGGCGGAATATATGAAGTGCCTTCAAAGAGCATTTACCAAGTAAGAATTACAGGGCATAAACACGATGAAAGGGAATATATGTACCAATATATTCCAACCCTTATGAAAAATCTCTTTAACATAACCCCGGGAATATATGAAAAGGGAAAACACAATACAATAGTGATTTCAAAGCAGAGCAAGAATTTAGTTTATACGCTCAAGAATTTTGGGCTAGGCAGCGGGAACAAGAAAAATTACAATGAGGCGCCTGATTGGCTATTTGAAAATAAAAACTTTATACAAAAATTCCTGCGCGGATTGATAGATACTGATGGCAGCATATGCCCAAAAACAAAGAAACATCGCGCCCCTACAATATGGTTTACTACCGCTTCTCCTGGAATTCGCAAAGCAGTTGATAAGGCATTTAAAGTATTAGGATATAGGGTTACAGTATGGACTAAAAGGAAGGGCTATAGTGCATTGCAATGCTCAATAGGCAACTCCAAAGATGTCCTAAAATACTATAAGGAAATAGGATTTAGCAATCCAAAACACAAGAAAAGATTTCAAAAATTTATTAGGCCCTGGTCGTCTAGCCCGGTCAAATTAGAGCTGTTGAAAAATAGTTTTGATGCCGATAGGATGTCACCCTCTCACGGTGAATACACGGGTTCAAATCCCGTCCAGGGCACTTTCGCAAAGACCTAAAACCAAAAAAATGCTTAGGAAAAATTCGGGCGATAATTCCTTTGCACGGCAATAAGCCTTTGCACTCTTGTGGTTTTCAGAAATAGCTCTGGCACCGGCAATGAGGTCTAAAACTATTTTTAAACAAGAACACGGATAAATCCAAATAGCTTATTATGCAAACACTGGGGGCAGTCGGGATGGAGAATCAGAACGCGTTGGTTGTTTTTCAGGGATCAGAAATACGCAGAACGTGGAATAATAACGAGTGGTGGTTTGTCCTCGAAGATATTGTAAAGGCACTTACAAACTCGACAGACCCAAAACAGTATATTCAAAAAATGAAACAACGAGATGAACCACTTTCCGAAGGGTGGGTACAATTTGTACATACCCTTCTAGTAGAAACCCCAGGCGGAGGGCAACAAATGAATTGTGTTAACACTGCCGGAGGATTTAGAATTATCCAATCAATCCCTTCCCCGAAAGCAGAACCCTTCAAGCGCTGGCTAGCTCAAGTTGGGTATGAGCGGGTGCAGGAAATTGAAAACCCGGAACTATCCCAGGTGCGCATGAAAGAGCTATACATGGCAAAAGGCTACTCGGATGAGTGGATTGAAAAAAGGGTCCGCGGAATTGCCGTACGGCAAGAACTCACTGACGAGTGGAAAAATCGTGGAGTGCGTGAGGACAAAGAATACGGGATTTTGACCAATGAAATAAGCAAGGCAACGTTCGGCAAGACAGTTGAAGAGTATAAAAAATTCAAAAAACTTGAAAAACAAAACCTGCGTGACCACATGAATGATTTAGAACTCATTTTCACAATGCTCTGGGAAGCCTCCACAACTAAAATCGCGCGCGGCAAGGACGCGCAAGGGTTTGTGCAAAACAAAAAAGCAGCGCAGATCGGCGGGGAAATTGCGGGGAGCGCTAGAAAAAAACTTGAGCTAGAATCCGGGGAAAAAATCAACACGAAAGAAAACTATCTTGAAGAACTGAATCAAAGAAAAGAAAACAACTGAAAGGCTAAACCTCAAATAAGGATGTCGTCTTCTAGCCCCTAAAATCCTCGAGCCACCCCTAGTGTGTGGTCTTCGGCCCTTACCCACCACATTTTAAACATTATGAGAAAATAGTACTATTATGGTCTTTGAAATAGTTGTAATATTCATCATTGCAATCATAGTGATACTTCTTTGTGTTCGCATTGTAAACCAGTGGGAAACAGCAGTGCGCTTTCGCCTCGGAAGATACAAGGACACGCTAGAACCCGGTTTGAGGTTTATTATACCAATAATTGATGGAATAAAAAGAGTTGATATGAGAATTCTAACAATAGATATCCCGCGCCAGCAGGTAATTACAAAGGACAATGTCCCGGTTACAGTGAACGGAGTTGTCTACTTTAAGGTAATGGATGCCGCAACTGCAATAATAAAAGTCCAGGATTTCCAGTACGCTGTTTCGCAATACGCCCAAACAGCACTTCGCGATGTTGCAGGGAGCATGTCACTTGACCAAGTATTAGGAGAAAGAGAACAAATCGGAAAGGATATTGAAAAAATTGTAGAGGCCGCTTCAAAGAATTGGGGAATTGAAGTTACAGACATTAAATTGCAAGACATTGATATGCCGGAGGACCTCAAAAGGCTAATGTCAAGGCAGGCAAGTTCAGAAAGGGAAAAGAGGGCAACAATAATCAAAGCCGAGGGGGATAGGATGGCTGCTGAGAATTTGGCAAAAGCTGCAGATACTATGATGAAAAGCCCCGGCGCAATGCAGCTTCGGACGCTTCAAACAATTGATGGCTTGGGCCCAACTGCAAGTAACACGGTAGTGCTGGCAGTGCCAATTGATATTTTAGATCTTGTACGCAACATAAGTGCTGCGGCTGCCAGGAAGAAATAATTTCAAATTTAAGCAAGTTCTCCAATTGATTCAAAGAACTCTTTTTCTGAAATATCCCCGAGCAATTGATCGGTAAAAAGGCACACTCCACTACTCGGCCACTTATTCCACAGCGAAATAAATCCTTTTTCTTTTACTTCCCCAAAATAATTTGCAACCTGCCTAAAATGTAAATGGCTAATATCAATGTAGGATTTTTCTCCATCTTTTGCCTTGAGCCCATGGCAGAATGGATAGAGTTTTGAGTAGTCCTCAACTTTTTTATCGGAAATAAAAGGAAAGAGCCTGCACTCAACCGGGCGCACTGAATATATTGTGCAGCCGGAATTTGACTCATAAAAAGTGCACTCGCCGTTTTCTTTTCTCTTAAAAACAAGCATTGGAAGGGCAATGAAAAATTCAGGCATATACCCAATCGATTTTTCAATTTTTTCAAGGAATTTTTTGGGGACAAGGCTCGAACTAATAAGAGGTTTATCTGTTCTGTACTCGGAAGGGAATAGCTGCAAGAAGAGCTGGGTGCGGTTTTCTATAAATTCGCCTATTGGAATTTTAAGAAAATCGGCCTGCTTTTGCATCTCCTCCGGGAGCGAAATAATGAAATATCTCCTGCAGCACTCCCCGCAGCGCTGGCACGCAAAGTTCAACATAACAATACGACATATTGCTTCCAATGGAATGGTTTTAAAGCGTTAGTAAAACTGAATATATGGGCAAATTAGCCGCGAAAAAAATCGTTCTTTTCTTTTTTCGTCAAAAAGATAGGCTTTTTCTTTTGGTCAAGCTTTTCTTTTTGGCCGAACAAAAAGAAAAGGTTGCCTCCATGGCTCAGCGGTAGAGCGGCGGTTTTGTAAACCGCAGGTCGTGGGTTCGAACCCCACTGGAGGCTTGCATATTTTAAATAGTAGAAAGTGTATATTTTGGAGTTAGTGAGGAGGAGAAAAAATGGCTGATGAAAAGTACATTCAATTCATTTCCAATTATGACGATTGGGTTTCTATAAAAAAGCTCAAAATTGAGGGCGTGACAGACCCGCGAACGGTAATGGAATTTTTAGCATCGCTTGGGACAGGGATTGATGCAAAAATTGAGGCAAATTTGAGAAAACTCGTAGCGCTAGATAAGGTTGATAGTGCAATTGCAGAACTTGGCCTTGGAAAAAAGGATGTGGGAAAAGCACTTGAGGAAATAAATTCAAGAAAAGTGGGCGCAGTGATAAAAGAAATCACGCAGGCAACCACCCTACAAACAGGCGAAAAAAAAGAGCTTGAGCAGTTCTGCAAAGTTTATGCTACAAGAAAAGCCCTCAAAGAGTGCGGGCTTTGGGTCGATTATACTGGGGTTGAAATTCCTGGAATGAAAAGGCTTATGAAAAAGAAAGCGTGAATAAATGTTTGAGCCACTTGAACTAGAAATTGCATTTGGGCATTTTGTCCAATCCTCTTATTCAAGTTCTCTTGACGCTTTTTTTCTTATCCTCACACAATTAGGAAACCCGGTGCTCTGGCTTTTACTAATTGCTCTTCTTTATTGGAGCGGGGAGGAGAAAAAATCCTTTTTTTTGGCAAGTACGCTTATTTTTGTTGCAGCACTTGTAGGTATTTTGAAATTGATAACCCTGCGAGCGCGCCCGCTTGAAAGTGAATTCCGGGTGCTGGTACAAGAACCCCTCTCACTCTATTCTTTGCCATCAGGCCATGCAGCAACAATTGCAGGAGTGTTTGGGTACTATTGGGAAAAGTTCGAGCACTCAGCGCGCATTCTTGGCCTTTTTGTTGTCCTTCTCGTGATGATTTCGCGTATGTATTTGGGCGCGCACTATCTTGGCGATGTTTTAGTAGGTGGGCTATTCGGGGCGCTTTTAGGAAGGCTAATGCATTCGCTTGAGCAGAAATTTTCTGGCCTAAAAATTAGCAGGGAAAAACTCTTGGAAGAAGTTGGGCTGATAGGCGCAATAGTTGTGGCAATTATAATTTCACTTCTATATAGGCCGTTTGCAATTGCAAGTTCATTTGCTGGATTTTTTGCCGGGTTTTTTTTCTCAAAATTAATGGGCGCAAAATACCAAAAAGTACAGGGGACTCCCCTTATCATAAAAATAGGCTTAGGGTTTATTGGGCTTGCACTAATTGGCCTTGGCTCAATTCAATTTGAAGAATTTTCAGCAGAGGGGTTTTTCGCATTTGGCCTCTGGATTAGCATGATTTACCCGCTGATTTACGAAAGGATTTTAAATGGTTCAAAACCCAAATAAGTGCATACATTTCTACCCCGCCTTAGCATAGTAGCTAATGCGTCCGGCTGTAGCGCGACCTTTTTCTTTCTCTTTGCAAGAGAAATAAAAAGCTCGACCAAAAAGAAAGAGAAAAAGTACTGCCCCTTGATCGGGGCGTAAATAACCGTTCAGTTGTGCGGTTACCGGAAGATCCCCGGTGCAAATCCGGGAGGCGGGATGCTATTTTTACAACAATAAACCGCCCTAGAATAGCAATATAAAAACTTCCCCCCTATTGTAGTAGTTTTGTGGCAGGAAGGAAAATTCCATTCAAAAAAAAGGGGGATCGAATGGACACGTTATTAACAGTAGTAGTAATTTTAGCAATTTTGTGGGCTCTTGGATTGATTGGTTCAATTGGGGGTACTCTAATTCATCTACTCCTCGTAATTGCACTAGTCATCATAGTATATCGCCTCGCAAAAGGCACACTTTAATTTTCCCGCTACTTTGCGGGATTTTTTATTTTAAATTAGATAGTAAAGAGGAATGTAGCCACAAAACATTCCTTGTATTCTCTTTGAAAAATTGCAGGCATTATGTTTTCATTATTAATATGCCTGCTTTTCTATTTCTCACTTGGCCTACTCCGCCAGCTTTTTTTGCTGCGCGCCTTTTTGCATGTAGCATTCTGGCACCACGTGTTGATTTCATGTTAGTTCCTCCTGCCAAAGGATACCCAAATATAGTGTTAGCCTAAAAGCGTATAAGTAGATTGTTTTGGGCTAAAAAAGAATTAAAATCAACAACAAAGGGCGTTTGGAAATAAATAAAGAACCGCGCCAGAAATCTGAATGGCTTATTTTGTGTATCTTGCAAAATGTTCTGACGGGTCATATTATTGCGGGATTGCAAAAAACCTTCATGCAAGAATTGGCATGCACAACAAAGGCCGCGGCGCAAAATATACGCGTTCAAGAAGGCCGGTTGAACTTGCATATTTTGAAAAAACAAAAAATAAGAGCGCAGCGCTTTTGCGCGAAATTGAGATAAAAAAATATTCGCGGAAGCAAAAAATACTCCTTTGCAAAAAATGGAACTAACAATTAAAACACTTTATGGCTAATTTTAATCATGCGTCAAAACATTCTTGCAGCGCTGATTTTAATGATCTTGTTCTCCGGATGCATCAGCATGCCTGGCAATGAAAATCAGGATGCGGATGAATTGGATCCTGGGTTTGCCAGCAAAGTTATTGATGGGGACACATTTGAGCTTCAAAGCGGGGAGCGCGTGAGAATTCTTGGGATAAATACGCCGGAGCGATCAGAGTACTACTACGCGCAGGCAAAAGAGAGGCTCTCAGAATTAATAGAAGGAAAAGAGGTGCTGCTCGAAAAAGACACAGATGAGCTGGACCAGAATGGAAGGCTTTTGAGGCATGTTTTTGTGGGAAAGGCAAATATTGCCTCAAAAATGCTCGAGGAAGGGTTTGCAACCGCTTATATTATTGACCCTCAAATGAAGCATGCGCAAGAATTGGAAGAATCGGAGAATTTTGCAAAAAAATCCGCAATCGGACTTTGGATGGGGGCATCTGAAACCGGGGCGTGCAGCAGCAGCTGCATTTTTGTTGAGGGGCTAAATTATGATGCGACGGGGGATGATTGCAAGAACCCAAATGGGGAATATGTCAATCTTGAAAATAGGTGTTTTTCTTCCTGTGATTTTAATGGCTGGGCACTAAAAGATGAGTCCGCGTCCCACATCTACAGGTTCAAAGGGTTTGAACTTGCTGCAAATTCAAATGTCACTCTCTATAGCGGATGCTCGCAGGATAGCGGAAATGAGCTATATTGGTGCGCGGGGACAAATAGCTGCAGGGCGGTTTGGAACAATGATAGCGATAGGCTCTTTTTAAGAAATTCAGACGGGAAATTGGTTGTAGAATATCAATATTCCAGTTAGACCGCAGGGCATATAGTACTTCTCCATCCAAAAATAACTATGGAAGGGAAGGAACCCGGAACAGTTTTGCTAGCTCGCCCGGAAGGCAATTTGGGTGCCTCTTATTGCGATCACGCAAAAGAAGAGTGCAATGGCTGCCCTCTAATGGGCCTTGAATATGGCAACCAGCTTGAGGCAAAGCAAAAAATCCTATTTGATATCTTTGGGGAAAAAATCGAAATTGAACCGTCCCCTTCAGAGCTGCGCTACCGCAACAAGGCAGAACTATCTTACATAAATGGGCTTTTAGGGTATAAGCGCAGGGGCAATTTTTTTGAAAGTTTTGAACTGAAAGATTGCCTGCTTTTAAGTGAAAAGGCAAACCAAATTGTGCAATTCATCTCATCAGATCTGAAAAAGAGGCAGATACAGAGCGCATCGATTATGCAAAGAAAACCAGGGCTTGGATATGTGTGTATTCGCCAAGGGGAAAATGAGCAAATGATGGTAAATTTTATATTTTTTGGGCAAGTGGATGGAAATATTGAAGCGCTTTGCAATGAACTTTTAGAAAAAGAGGTTAAGAGCGTGAACATTATTTTGAATGAAACCTGGAGCGATACTGCATTTGGAAAAATGATACAAACATTTGGAGAAAAATTCATAATTGATGAAATTTTAGGCAAGAAGTTCCAAATAGCCCCAGAAACTTTTTTCCAGACAAATAAAAAAAGTGCCCAAAAAATATTTTCAGTTGTGCAGGAAAATATCCCTATTGGTTCGCGCGTTTTAGACCTCTATTGCGGAGTTGGGACAATAGGAATTGCAATTGCGCAAAAGTGCAAAAACGTTGTTGGAATTGAAGTAAATGAACAAAGTGTTGCAAGCGCTATAATGAATGCAAAAAACAACGGAGTAGAGAATGCGATTTTTTATGCAGGCAAGGCACAGGAAGTTCTTGAATATACCCCTTCAGAATTTGATGTGGTAGTTGTTGACCCACCGCGAAATGGGCTTGAACAACAGGCAATTGATTGCGTATTAGAAATTTCTGCGCAAAAAATAATTTATGTCTCCTGCAACCCTACAACACTAGCACGAGACATTGCAAAATTGCAAGGATATGAAATTTGTAATCTACGCGCATTTGACCAATTCCCCCAAACAAGCCATATTGAGATGCTCTGCGTGCTTGAAAAAAAGTGAGAAAAATGGCAACATTTATCCCAAAAGAGTTCGAGGAAAAATACTCACAACTGTTAGGAAGTGAGTGGGATGAATTTTTGCGCTGTTGTAAAACTAAAATCCCAAAGAGCATTTGGATAAATTCCTTAAAGGCAAAGCCCCAAATTATTGCAAATGATTTATCAAAAAAGGGTTGGGAATTAAGTGGGCTTTTCCATGAAAACGCCTACTTCTTGCAAGGAGTTCAAAGGCCTGGCAGAAGCGAGGAGTTTGCACAAGGATTATTCAATTTGCAAGAGAAGGCATCAATGATCCCGGCCCTTGCCCTAGCTCCGCAAAAAAATGATTTGATTCTAGATGCTGCGGCGGCGCCTGGAAATAAAACACTGCAGCTTAGCTGCCTTATGAACGGAAGTGGGAAAATTATTGCACTTGAAAAGAATGTGGAGCGCTTCAAAAGCCTACGGCACAATATCAAAAAATTCGGAATGGAAAATGTGATTGCAAAAAGAATGGATCTGCTCGATTCGCAAAAAAAAGAGCTCTTTGACAAAATTCTTTTGGACGCCCCCTGCAGCTCTGAAGGGCTTGTTAGAAAAGATGAGGGTGCATTGAAGAATTGGAACGAAGAGCTTGTGCAAAAAAAATCCGAACTGCAAAAAAAGCTTATTGCAAAATCATTTGAATTGCTAAAACGAAACGGAGTAATGGTGTATAGTACCTGTTCATTTGGCCCGGAAGAGAACGAAGAAGTGGTGCAGAGCGTTTTGGAAACTGGAAGGGCGCAACTTGAAAGAATTGAAATTCCAAAATTTAAAATAAGGCAAGGCCTTGTGCAATATGGCAATAAGAAATTTGATGATTCGATTGAATTGTGCGCCAGAATTTATCCGCAGGATAATGATACCCAGCAGTTTTTTGTTGCAAAGATAAGGAAAAAATAAAAAAAGTGAAGGGATGGCCAAATCGAGTTTGGACAAGGCCTATAGGCGTAGCAGGGAAGAGGGGCAGGGCATGAAAAACGATTTAAAAGGATTGCGAAGCCAGAATTTAGTGGGTTAGCCCGTGTAGTATATTGGTTAGTACACACCCCTGTCAGGCAGTTTAACTGCGCAGCTCGGGTGTAGGGGGGGTTCGATTCCCCCCACGGGCGCCACGTCTACATAATAATTTTAGCCCGCATTTCACACGCAACTTTTTTGGAGAGGATTACGAGAAGCTCCGCGTAGAACTCTTGAAGCGGCGTTGATGTTTTGGTAAACCAGGGCCAGTTCTTCCCATGTATTGGGTGGCTGTGGACTTTCATAGGCGAAAAAATTAAGTTGTCACTTTCTGGTGGTTTTAAAAAATTCTAGGGGAAGTGTTATTAATAGGTATTGGTGTTATATGCACAGGTAAAATTTTGCATATAAATTTCAAAACTGGATTTCATTTTCTCCTGATTCTTGTGGCGCTTGTCATTTTGGTTGTTACGACGGCTTCAGCATTGCAGCAGCTTCTTTCAATGCACGGCAGGCTTACAAACGGCGGGACTTCTGTTACTTCGGCTGATTTGCGCGTAGGGATTTATGATGCGGCAACAGGCGGGAATATTGTTTATGATTCGGGCACCGATTACAACGGGACGGTAATAAATGGGATAGTTGATGTGATGCTAGGAGATGGATCGGTTTCTTTGGACCTCAATTATGGGACTTTATATTATATGGATATAAACATCAACAATGCAACTGACTTAGATTTTAATGGTTCGGAGAGGATGCGGTTTGAATCCCCACGCGGAAACGATGCCAATATAAGTGATATCAGGGCAAGCGGTGCCGCAACGCCTATAAGGTTATTCACAGGTGCCGGTCTTGGGACTGAGAGGATAAGGATTACTTCGGACGGAAATGTAGCAATAGGTTCACAGGCACCAGCCTCAAGATTTGTAGTTACAGGTTATGGTGTGTCATCGGCATCATCTGCAATGAACATAACAACTATTAACGGAGCAAGCATATTGTATGTGCGGGATGACAACAGGGTTGGAATAAGGACAACAAGCCCAACCAGCACACTTAATGTTCTAGGCGATGTCAACATCTCATCAACTTCATCACCGTCGCTGATCATCAGTTCTTCTGACGGAAACATTGTAATAGGCGCAACAGCTGCAACATCAACTTTCAGGGTTGACATTGCAGGGTTTACAAGGATCACAGGCGATTTGAATGTTGGCAAAAAGATTACTACCCAGGATCTTAATATAGTAAATACAGCAACATTAAACGGGGATCTGAATATTAGCACACTTGGAAAAAAAATTATTATCAAAGACCAGAATGTGGGCGCTAATGACAACTTCAGCAACGCTTGTATGGGAAGCGGAAGATTGACATCAGGCGGAGTGACTATTACAACAACTTGCATCACAGAAAACTCCAGGGTATTCCTGACAAGGCAGTCCGGCGGACTAGGCAACGCATCATATGGTATCGGGGGCAGGACAGCCGGAACAAGCTTTGATATTAATTCATCATATGCAACTGATGCAAATTCAATTGCATGGATGATTGTTGAGCCTGCATAAAAGTGGTCATGGTGCCGGTTTATGATTATGAGGGCAGGTTTTAGATTCTGGGGAAATTTTCTTTTAATTAGTCTTGCCATTCTCTTTTTTGTATCTAATTCATTTGCCTTCACCGGAATAGGGGGCGACTATAACATTAATTTTGGGCTTACGGGAACTGCAGCATCACAGGATGTCAACAGCAGCAGCTTTGTTGGCGACATAGTTCTTGATGATACCCGTACAGGGACATGGTCTGGCGGAGATTTTCTTTTGAAAGCAGGGGTTTATTTTGACCAAAACCTGCCGGTTGTAACAATCAATGTGCCAATATCAGGTTCAAGCACCACCGAAACCTCGCTTACTGCAAGCTGGAGTGTAAGTGCAAGCGGAAACCCGGTAAATAAATTCTGGTTCAGGCTAAACAGCAACAGCTGGATTGATAAAGGGCTTGCGACAACGCACAGCCTAAGCGGGCTTGACCCCGGAACACACACAATATATGTTGTTGCAACGGATTCAATGGATCTCAATTCAGCGACGGCAAGTGTAAGCTTTGCGATTACATCACCGACAGTGCCAGGCGGCGGCAACAGTACACCGCCAGCAGATGACACCGGCGGCGGTGACGCGGGAGTTCCGGGCGGGCCAAGGGGCGGAAGTGGCGGGACTGCGCCTGATGTGCCGGTCGATGAGGCAACTGATCCTTCAAGACTTGTAAGGGAAACAAAATACCCAGAAGTCAAAGTTGAAAATGAATTGGGAGTTGAAGTTTCAAGGAATGCATCACTAAAAATTATACAAACCACTGAAAATGGCAATGCAGGCATATGGGCATTTGATGTTGGTGTTGTGAATAATTCTGGTAAAACATTAAAGGAAGTAAAGGTAAGGGAAGTGATTCCAAAGGAAGTTGCAAAACATATATCTGAACTCAAATTCAGGGAGCAGCCAACCCGGATAATAAACCCCGACCCTGAGGTTGAATGGCTTATTGAAGAACTTGCCCCGGGCGAGAGCAAATCATTCTTTTATTATGTTACAAGACTCAATGACAGCAGCATTGCAAGGGATTTCGGGAAATTTGTTGCCTCGCTTCCTGTTTCTGTAATCGAAGGCGAAGAGCTTGTGCAGGAACCTGTTTGCAATGCGGTGAAGTGCAACGATGACAATATTTGCACAACCGACGTGTGCACAGGTGGCACATGCTATCATTACCCAAGGGATGGCATAAGATGCGGGGACGGATTTATGTGCAGCGTAGGGACATGTATTGAGGATGCATCGGCAAAAATTACACCCCCCGCTAACCAGCCAAAAGGAATTGACTTTGGAAATATTGGAATTGCCGCGGTGATCATAATTTGTCTGATTGTTGTAGTTGGTGCGAGAATACTTGGCAAGGGCAAAAAAAGCGGCCTTTAAGCCTTCGTTAAGGCATTTTTAAAAACCCTTTTTACGCTAAGTTGTTGGGGACTAATTTGATTGTAATTGGGATTACTGGTAAATATTGCGCGGGAAAGACTACTGTTTGCGATTATTTGAAAGGCAAGAGCTTTTACTATAAATCGCTTTCTGATGAGCTGCGGGAGATTTTGGAAAAAGAAGGTACTTCCCCAACACGAGAGAACCTTATAAAGAGGGGAAATGAACTTCGTGAAAAATTCGGGAACAATTATTTAGCACAGAAAATTTCGCAGGGGATTTCACAAGATAAAAATTACATTATTGATTCGCTGCGAAACCCAAAAGAAATTGAGGAATTTGAAAAATTACCAAATTTCCATTTGTGGTGTATTGAGGCGCAAGAGAAGCAAAGGTTTGAGAGGATTTTAAAGAGAAGCAGAGAGGGCGACCCTAAAACGATTGAAGATTTCAAAAAATTAGAAGCGCAAGAGAGCAGTTCTGAAAATAAATCAGGTCAGCAGCTAGATCAGTGCGCGAAAATGGCAAAGCACTACATTGAAAATAACGGGACACTAGCAGAGCTTTTTGCAAAAGTAGATTCGATTCTATTGCAAACCCCAATCGAATTAAAGCGGCCTTCTTGGGACACATATTTTATGAACATTGCAAAAGAAGTTGCAATGCGCAGCAATTGCATAAAAAGAAAAGTTGGAGCCCTAATTGAGCGCGAAAAAAGGATTGTATGCACCGGATATAATGGAACTCCGCGCGGAGTTAAGAATTGCAATGAAGGCGGATGCAGCCGCTGCAATTCATTTACCGATGGCGGCACTAAACTTGATGAGTGCAGGTGCTCACATGCAGAGGAGAATGCAATAGTGCAGGCATCATTTCACGGAATTTCAACAGCAGGAGCTTCGATCTATACTACATATAGCCCGTGCCTGACATGCAGCAAAATGATAATAAATGCCGGAATAAAAAAAGTCGTCTACAATGCGGATTATCCACTTGGAAAAGCGGCACTTGAAATGTTACAGGAAGCTGGCGTTGAAATTAAAAAAATTGAAGTGTAATTATTTTTTCGGACCCAGTACAATTGACTCTAGGTTTGTGCGAAGGTTCGAATCATCCGGTAAAATATAATCGGCAAGGCCAAGGCGCTGCGATACTTTTTGTGCTGCTGTGGGTTTTTGCGGCTTTATTAGTATAGTTACAAGCATTTTTGCAAGGTCAATATCCCCATAGCTGTCTGTTATGAGAAGGGTTTTTCGCGCATCAAGTGTTTTTCCTTCTTTTTGCATTGCGTCGCGCAGTGCAGAGAGTTTTGTTTTAACTAAAATTCCAGCATAGTCATAATCTTTTGTTCCGACAATGCTCTTTACCCCAATAATTTGCCCTGATGGGTCGAATTCCAATTCTGTTCCGAGCACGTAGTCAAATGAAAAACCGTATTTTTCAGCAATATAAGAATTTAGCATTTCCCCAAAATTTTTTGAAGATAGTGTTGCCAGAACTATTGTTTTCCCTTTTTGCTTGAGTTTTTTTAGGGCGGCAATTAGCGGCTTTCTTAGTGTTTTTGTGACTCGCTCAAGGACCAAAGAGAAGTCCTCCAGCCTGACTTTTTTTGCCATCAAAAATTTGTTCCCTTCAACAATCCCCTGTTCTATCCCATATTGGCCTGATGCAATTTTTGCAAGGATCGAATCATATATTTCCTCCCCATAGGTACGGTTATCTTCAGTGCGCTCCGGGTAGAAGATGCTAAGCGCCTCAACATTTGCATCTGTGCGATATATTGTCCCGTCCATATCAACTATTATTGTATCAAAATCATGGGTTTTGTACCTTTTGGCAAAGGCGCCCCTTCGAAGTTTGAATTGGAGTGAATTTTTCATAACTCCACCCAAAAGTTTTGCAGCAGAGAGCTTGGAGCGTACAATTTTTGGCATTCTAAGGCGAGGTATTTTCATAACTTTCACTAAAGTAATGCCTTGGAGGGTTTAAAAGTATTATATTTGATCTAAAAGGACGCTGCTAGGCAATTAAGCAAGTGAAACTAAAGGCCTATAACTCTGATTGCCCTTTTTTTGGACTTTTAGAGGCCTGCCATTGAGGCATCCGAACACAAAGACGCCGTTTTTGGAAGCCGTGCAAATAGCAGAAATCGGGTGGCACACAAACCGTTTTAAAAGTATTAATGGATTTAATAATGTGAAAAGGCATTTTTATGGAAAACTATGATGTGGTGGTTGTCGGAGCAGGGCCGGCAGGTGGCTCAGCTGCCTTGCACTGTTCTCGTGCAAACCTTAAAACCCTAATTATTGAAGAGCATGAAAAAATAGGAGAACCGGTGCACTGCGGAGAGTGCCTTAGTTTATATGCTGTGCAAAATACCGGGATAAATCCACCCGAGAGTGTTATTTCAGAGCATGTCAAAGGAGTTCGCGTTATTTGGCCAGGCGGACGGGCAACGGTTCTAAATGAAGATGGATTTGTTTTGGAAAAGCACCTCTTTGAGCAGTGGCTCTGTGAAGAGGCAGTAAGAGCAGGGTCAGGTTTGCAGCTAGGGACAAGGCTTGAGGATCTAAAACGGGAAAATAATTTGTGGGTTCTCAAAACAACAAAAGGGGAAATCAAAACAAAAATAGTAATCGACGCCTCCGGGGTTGCAAGTGTTGTTTCGCGAAAATTGAATTTGAATGAGAGGTTCAAAACAGTTACGGGAATTCAATATGAACTTCGCGACATTGAGCGCGATGGCTATCTTGATTTTTACATCTGGCCTTCTTTTGCAAAGCACGGATATTTGTGGATGATACCAAAAAAGAGCGGCAGGGCAAATGTTGGGCTTGTTACAATCGAAACAAACAAGGCAAAATCAGCTACTGATGAATTTGTCAAAAAAATGGGTTGGGAGAAAAAAGTGAACGTGAAAACATTTGGTGGATTGATTCCGGCTTCCGGGCCTCTCAAAAACACCTACGCGCAAGGCGTGATGCTAATTGGAGATGCCGCAGGATTCACATCCCCTCTTTTTGAAGGGGGCTCGCATCTGGGGCTTAAGAGCGGCGAATTTGCGGCGCGGGTTGCAAAATCCGCAATTGAAAAAGGGGATTTTTCAAAAGAGGTTTTTGCAGAATATGAAAAGCTCTGGAAAGCGGAGTTCCCGCCTTATGAAAAAATAGTGAAAGGGAAGGATTCGCTTTATGCATTTAGTGATGAGGAACTTGATTTTATTGCGCAAAAATTCCCCGGAACATTTGATGATTTCAGCGGAGCACAAAAGATTTTGTTTGGTTTGAAAGTATTAATGGAAAGGCCGCACTTGTATAGTAAAGGGTTTGTGGACGCAATGAAGGCATTTGAGTACAGCCAGGCAAAATTTTATGGATGGTAGTTTTTGGCGGGATAGGTTTTAATAGAGGTTTTTACAATCTAGGTGGACTGGTATGCAACAACAATTTCACATGGGGGTAATTCCTGATGGAAATAGGAGGTGGGCAACAAATAGCGGCCTGCACCCTAGCGAAGGGCATAAAGTTGGGGCAAAGAAAATGGAGCTTTTGGTAAATTGGGCCTTGCAGCACAATGAAATACGCGAACTTAGCATTTATGGCCTCTCGGAGGAGAATTTTAAAAGAAACCCAAAAGAGCTCTCGTGGCTCTATGATATTTACTATGACGGGCTGGCAAAGCTCCTCAATTCAAAAGAGCTCCATGCAAAACAGGTAAAAGTAAATCTTGTTTCAACTAGTTTGAGAAGAGTGCCAAAAAATATCCTTGATTTGTGCAGGGACCTTAAAAGCGAGACAAAATTTTACGGAAACAAAGTGCTGAATATTTTGATAGGATACACCGGCCAATCCGAAATTTTGCGCTCGGTTTCAAGCCCAATGAATAGGGTGAAGAATCTTTTTTTTGGGCTCTCTGAAAAGGATGTTATAAGAAGCCTTGGCGTAAAATCCACCTGCGATTTTGTAATACGCACAGGCGAAGAAGAAGCCGACCGCGAAGCTAAGAGCGGATTTTTGCTCTGGCAGAGCGCATATTCCGAGTACTACCACATCAAAAAATTCTGGCCAGATTTAGAAGAGCAAGACCTCAATATAGCATGGAATTATTTTATGGAAACAAGAAGGCTGCGGGGGAAGTGAATCTTATTAACCTAAAATTTTGTATTTTATTATTTTTGCAAGCGCCACGATCCCATCAATAAAATTTATTTTTTTTCCCTGCGCGTGCGTTCTTGCATTGTATTTTATGGGAACTTCAATTATCCTATAACCACTTTTTGCAACCTTTACTGCCATCTCCACTTCAATATCAAATCTTGCGGATTCGAAAGTATTTTGCTCAAAAAATTCCCGAGGGATTATTTTATAACAGGTTTCCATATCAGTTATCTTTTTTCCAAATGATAGTGAAAAAGCATACGATAAGATTTTGTTACCAAGATCGTGCAAGAGCAGCCTTTTTCCTGAAATTTTTCCCAAAAAACGCGAACCAAATACTACTTCACACTTTCCATTTTCAATTAAAGAGAGCATTTTTGGAAGTTCTAAAGGGTCGTATTCTAGGTCGGCGTCCTGGATTATTACATAATCGCCGCGCGCACTTTTTATCCCTTCGCGTATTGCAAATCCTTTTCCGCAATTCTTTTGCAAAATTATTTTTTTAATCCCCCTTACATTTTTCAAAATCAAAGATGTTTTATCAGTGCTCCCATCGTCCACAACAATTATTTCAACATTGACTTTGCGCTTGAGAGTTTTTACTTTATTTATCAATTCAAGGATTGTTTGCTCTTCATTATATGCCGGAATTATTACGCTATATTTCATGCAAGATGCCTCAAGGTAGTACCTAAATAACTACAGGTG
>Ga0209542_10006514_pt1 | contig 22671 bp, 26 predicted proteins | sample RifCSPhighO2_01_FD_184028 | JGI IMG/M metagenome (GOLD analysis project Ga0209542, IMG submission 184028) | Soil microbial communities from Rifle, Colorado - Rifle CSP2_plank highO2_0.1 (SPAdes) (version 2) | ecosystem: Environmental > Terrestrial > Deep subsurface > Rock core/Sediment ... | reverse complement strand
ATAAATTTTTATTTTTTTTATTTTTTTATACTTCTTCTTTATTTTTTTATTTCCTTAAATTAAGAAAAGATATTTTATAATCAGAATTAATATAGAAAGAATCAAACATAATAGAAACGATAAAAACGGAAAACCTTATACAACAGTTAGACTAAAAAAATAATTTTAAACTCTTTTCATTTCTTTCCAAGCAAGTTCAAACATCTGCTCTAATGCCTGTGAGAAAAATTCTGTATTAATCCAAACACCAATATCATAGTTTGGATGGAATTTCTCGTCGTCAAGAAGCATGAACATTATCTGATTGCCGTCAATAATTATAAATCTTGCTTTAATATCCTGTAAATCCTTTACTTCAGCGACGCTCTTCAAATCTTTGGCAACTTTTATATTATTTTTATTAATTGGAGCTGCAATCCTTATTTTAACTCCTCTTTTCTTGCATTTTTCTAAAGCAGGCATCAGCGCTTCAAACTTTCTATTTAATCCATCTGCAGTTGTTACAATGGTGACAGTTTTTTCAGCGTCTCTTAACATCATATCTAAATGATTATAAAGATTCTGTCGTCCTCTTAAACTTCCAGATAAATCAGAAGGTTCAACAAATTTAATTCCTTTAGTGAATATCTCAGTTAATTCGGTAAGAACTTCGTCGCCTTTCAAAGTTTCTAATCTTTTTGTTCTTTCTTGAGTATATTTAACTAAATTTTTCTTAACTCTTTCAACAACTTCTTCGGGTTTTAAAGCTACAAATTTAATTGGCTTACCCAACTTCATGATAATAAATCCTTTTTTTTCTAAACTTTCTAAAATATCGTATGTTCTTGATCTTGGAACATCAGAAATATTGCTTAATTCTCCTGCAGTAGAAGTCCCTCGAGAAAGAAGCGCTGTCCAGACTTTAACTTCGTACAAATTTAAATCGAATATTTTTCTTAGTCTGCTTAAAAATTCGTCTCGTATGATCATTTTTAGTTATATATACTACCTCTTTTTTTCTTTTTAAAGTTTATTATATTAAAGGAGCGAACTTCAAGGATTACCGGTTAGTAGTGTTTTAGCTATTTATCTTGATTTTATATCGACAATCCCTATCACTCCCTTTTTATCTTTAATTTTAAATTCAATATTCTTTTTAAATCTTTCTTTTATATTTTTATCTGCGGTAATAAATAATTCTTTAGTATTTGTTCTTTCTTTGATAAATTCCATTTCTTTTTCTAGAATTTTTTTAAATTCCTCGTCGGTAATCAACTGAAGATTAATCCAGTCGCTTTTTTCAAGACCAAGTTCTTTTCTAAATGCTTGAATTTGACGCGAAATTTCTCTTGCATACCCCTCGGCTTCTAATTCTGGAGTCATAACAATATCAAAATTTACTGAAAGTTCATTTCCAGATTTAATTTCAAGTTTTTTAACATTAATCTGATCAGCAATTATCTTTTGAAACTCTTTTGAAATTTTTTTGTCAAAGATAATTTCAGCTTTAGCAAGGGGCCATTTAAGACCAATTTGGAGTTTATCCCTTGTTTTTAATCCGGAAGAAATAATTTTCCGAATATCATTCATGCCGTCTAATAATTTTTTTTCAGATGCTTTTAATTTTAATTTTGGATATTCTTCCAAATGCGCCGAATTTTCATTTCCATTCAAACTTTGATAAATCTTTTCTGAAATAAAAGGCAGTATTGGAGAAATTATTTTGGCAAAATTATTTAAAACAAATCTTAAAGTTTCTTTGGCCTCTTTTTCTTTAGAAATTCTATCCCTATTGATTCTTAGATACCACGTCGACAGATCTTCAACAAATTTTTTTATCTCTACACAGGATTTTATTGTATTGTATTCTTCTAAATATTTTCCTGTTTTTTCTCCAAACTCATTTAATCTGGATAAAATCCATTGGTCTGTTAATTCCTTGCTTATTTGCTTTTTTACCTGTTCTTTTATTTGACTGCATTTTTTATCATCTTTGCAGCTTTCATAAAAATTTAAACTATTGTAAATTAATAAGATTATTTTTTTGTATACTTCTTCCACACCTTTATCTGAAAAATTAATATCATCTGAATTCATAACTGGACTTGACATTAAATAAAACCTTAAAGCATCAACGCCATATTTATCTATTAAAATTATTGGATCTACAAAATTATTCTTGCTCTTGCTCATTTTTTCCCCGTCTTCAGCTAAAACTGTTCCAGTTGTTACAACATTTTCAAACGGAATTTCTTCAAACAATATCGTCGATAAAACCATCATGTAATAAAACCATGCTCTAACTTGCGCAATATATTCTGCAACAAATTGCGACGGAAAATTATTTTCAAAGAATTTTTTATTTTCAAACGGATAATGGAATTGCGCAAAAGTCATTGCGCCGGATTCAAACCAGCAGTCTAAAACTTCGGGAATTCTCCTGAATTCCTTCCCATTTTTTTCTAAAATTATTTCATCCAGAAAATCTTTGTGCAAATCTATCTTTCCGCTTATATTTTTTGCATATTTTTTTAATTCTTCAACACTTCCTATAATTAATTTTTCTCCGTCTTTTGAAACCCATACTGGCATCGCGGTTGCCCAATATCTATTTCTGGAAATATTCCAGTCTGGAGCGGTTTCAATTGTGTATTTCACTCTTCCTTCTTTCAAAAACTCAGGATGCCAATTTATTTTTTGGCTTATTTTTAATAATTTAGGTTTAATTTTTTGAATATTTACAAACCATGCCGGAATAGCTCGATACAATAGTTTTGTTTCACATCTGTAGCAAAAAGGATATTCATGTTCAATTTTTTTTATTAAAACAATTTTTTTATTTTTATTTAGAAAATCTATTATGTTTTTATTTGAATGATGAACAAATTGCCCTTCAAAATCTTTAACCTCTTTTGTAAATTTCCCTTTATCATCCACTGGTTGAACTATATCAATGCCGTATTTTTTGCAAATTGCATAATCGTCTTCGCCAAAAGCGGGAGCAGTATGAACAATTCCAGTGCCGTCTTCAGCAGTTACAAAATTCCCCAAAAGAAATTTAAATGAATTTTTATTATTTTTAAAATAATCAAATAATGGCTCGTATTCTTTTCCTTCTAATTTTCTTCCTTTAATTTCTTCTAAGATTTCATATTCCTGAGGATTTTTAAAAAAATTACTAACTAATTTTTTTGCAAGTAAATAAATATTTTTATCTGATTTATCCCTTAAATAAACATATTCTAAATCAGGATTAACTGTTAAAGCTAAATTTGAAGGCAATGTCCATGGAGTAGTTGTCCACGCTAAAGCATAAACATTTTCATTGAATTTTTTTTCAAATTTTAATTTAAATTTTACAACGACAGAATCTTCTTTTATATTTTTATAAGAATTATCCATTGCAATTTCAGCTTTTGCCAACGGAGTTGAACATCTCGGGCAGTACATTAATATTTTTTCTCCCTCGTAGATATATCCTTTTTCCCAAAGTTGTTTGAATGCCCACCAAACACTTTCAATATATTCGTTGTCCATTGTTTTATAAGAATTTTCCATATCCACCCATCTTCCGATTCTTGTTATAACTTCTTTCCAGGCGTCGGCATATCCTAAAACTTTGCTCCTGCAATAATCATTAAATTTCTTTATCCCCATTTTTTCAATTTCATCTCTTGAATTTATTCCCAATCCCTTTTCTGCAATATTCTCTATAGGCAGTCCATGACAATCCCACCCCCAAACCCTTCTAACATAACGACCTTTCATTGTCCAGAATCTTCCATAAACATCTTTGGTTACAGAACCTAAAATGTGTCCATAGTGAGGCATTCCCGTCGCAAATGGAGGTCCGTCGTAAAATATGTAAGGTTTTTTATTTTTATTTTTTTTTAAAGATTTCTCAAAAATTTTATTTTTTTCCCAAAATTCCAAAATTTCTTTTTCTACTTTTTGCGGCTCGTACATAATATTATCAAACTAAAAGATGTTTTTAAAAGTTATCAATACAAATATAAATCTTTAAAAATCATCGCCTGTTTTTTAAATAATGGGAAAGAATATTTATGATAAAATTAATGAATTAACTCCTGAACAAAAAAGAGTTTATACTAAAAACTTAGTAGGAATTATTGAATGGAAAGATTATTGCATTTTTTATGGAGCTAAAGACCCTATAAATTTGCCTCAAAGCGACATTAATACAATAAAGATAAATCTTTATCAAGAAATGTTTGAATCAGGAAAAATATAAAACTCCTTAAATCAATAATTATCTATGATTTTTATTATAATTTTAATTCCATTAGCAGTTTTATCAATTATTTTAGCTTATTTTTTTGTAATCCCTTTCTTTTTTGGCGCTCCTTATGAGCCAAGCAGAGGCAAAGCTTTGAAAAATATAATTAAATTTACAGCTCCAAAATCTGGAGACAGAATTGCAGAATTAGGTTCTGGCGACGGAAGAATTTGCATTGCTCTTGCAAAAAAGTTTTCAAAAAATTCAAAAATAGAAATATTGGGGTTTGAAATTAACCCTTTTTTAGTCTGGATTTCAAGAAGAAAAATAAAAAAATTAAGGTTGCAGAATAAAATAAAAATTTATTGGAAGAATTTTTTTAAAGAAGACTTGTCGAAATATAATAAAATTGTAATGTTTCAGTTTAATACAATAACAAACAAATTATCAAAAAAATTCAAAAAAGAATTAAAGCCTGGTTCAATTATAATTTCTCATTGGTGGAAATTACCAAATTGGAAAATTAAAAAGCAAGAGGGGAGAGTTTATTTGTATGAAGTTTAAATCTTTCTTTTAATTATTTATTTACACTTTCAACAATTTCTTTTCAATTAATATTTAAGATTAATTAAGAGATATTCATCAATCATAAACTCTTGGTCTTTTATCAATTTTCATAACAAGAATAATCTTATTTTTCTCATTAATAGAATACAAAGCCCGATAATCTCCAATTCTATAACGAAAAATTTTTTCTCCGCCATCTCTTCCAATAAATTTGGAATCGCTTGGAACAGGATTATTCTCTAATCTTTTTAGAGTATTTTCAATTCTATTTTTTATGTGTAAATCAAGTTTATCTAAAAATTTTTGAGCATGTTGAGAAAGGTCTACAAAATACATTGAGAGTTATAATCTCCTTGTTTTTCCTTCTTTCAAATCTATTCTGGCTTCTTCAATAGCTTCCAAATCGTCTTCTGTTAAAGAAATATCTTTTATGTGCTCCCTTACATAATCCATATCTGTCTGAAGTCTTGCTAATTTTGTCATTATTTCTTTTGCGTCTACTTTTATTTGTTCCATCTTTAACATAAAAAAGCAAAGTTTTTAATTCTTTCGGAAATTTTGAGTTCCGCAGGATTTATACTCCCGACCTCGCTCGCATTAATAAAATAAATAAAATAAGTTTGTTTCGCGAAGTCGCTCTGCTCCCGACCTCGCTCGATATGAAAAATTCAAGTTTCTCTCGCGAAGTCGCTCGCCGAGAACATGAAAAAAAGACTGCTATTTATTTACACTCTCAACAATTTCTTTCTTAGCGGTCTTTTTTTCTTCATCTTTTTTTACCAGTGGACCAATAACTTTAACAACTAATCCCGGAAATCCTGTTCCGACGGGAACCGGCTGATTTAAAATTATATTTTCAATAACGCTTTTTAATTTTTCTTTGCTTCCTTTAATGCTCGCATTCACAAATTGTTTTATTGGAGTTTCAAAAGTTGCCCTCGCTAAAATTGAAGATTTCTGCGCAATAATTCCCATTCTTGTAACTCCTTTAACCTCGCCGGTATTTGTTATCGCATCTGCAGCTAATTTAAGATGGCGTTCGTCAATATCCAATCCCTGAGTATTTATCACATATTTTATTTCGTTAATAATTAATTGTCTTGCAGATTCAATTCCGAAAACGTCAGCAATTTCATAAAAATCATTTGAAATAATTTTATCTTTGTTTACTTCTTTTAATTTTATCATTTCTTTGATATTTGTTCCAAGAGTTATGATGACAAAATTATTTTCTTTTTTTAAAATTAAAATTTGTTTAATTCCCTTTACGCCGGAGATTATTGTATTTTTAAGTTTCTCTTTTAATTGATAAATTTCCTTAAAAGAAAGAGCGTTAGAATCCAATAAAATTATATCATCTTTTTCTTTTGCTTTAAAATCTAAATCATTTAATCTTTCTACTATTTTTTTCGCGCTTGCATGAGTTTTTCTTAAAGCCTCTTTGTCAATTTTGATTTCAATTATTTTCTTGCTGAAATTTATTCCAATTTCCGAAGCAATTTCTTTTAATGTTACTTCTTTTATTTTTTCAGCAAATACTTCAGCATCTTTTTCATTATTGTATTCTTTAGTCAGATAAATCTCCATCTTAGGAGAAGATGGTTTTTTTCTTGTATCAAATATTTCTATTAATCTTGGCAACCCCATAGTTACCTGCATTTCTGCAACACCTGCAAAGTGAAATACATTTAATGCCATCTGCGTCGAAGGTTCTCCAAATGATTGAGCAGTAACTAATCCAAGCGCTTCGCCGGGACAAACATTTCCGCCGGTGTGCAATTCTGAAACCTCTTTATTATCGTCGCCATATTTAAATTCTATAATATTATCGCCGCTGTCTCTTACTGTTCCATCATATTCTTCTCTTAAATCTTGGAAAGCATTTGCAAGTCTTCTGTATAAATAACCTGATTTTGGAGTTCTTAATGCAGTATCCATTAAACTATCTCTACCGGCAATAGCGCCAAAGAAAAATTCGTCGGGTCTTAATCCTTTTATGAATGAACTTCTGATAAATCCTCTTGCTTTTGGAGATAAATCCCCTTTATTAAAAAATGAAAGTGTTCTTTGTGTAAATCCAAAATCAATTCTTTTGCCCCATAATGCCTGTTGTCCGACGCAGCAAGCCATTTGAGTAATATTTAAAATATTTCCTCCGCCTCCTGCTTTAATCATGCTGCTTATTGGATTTTCTTTTGGGAATTTTTCTTTTACAATAGAACCAATTTTTGTTCTTACTTCATTTAAAACTTGAAGAATTTTGATTTCTCTTGATTCTTCTAAAGTTTTTCCGGGAATAATCTCCAAATTTTTGTTTTCATAAGATTCAATAATTTCTTTTGTTATTTTTTCCGCTTTTTTTATAATTTCTTCTGTTTCTTCAATTACACTTTCTTTTAAATCAAAATCTTCAACACACGCAGTTATTCCATGCTGAGTTAAATAAGTTTTTCCAAGATTAAATGCGTTATTAATAATATCAAAAGTTTCTTCTCTCCCGACGCTTTTATCTAATTCTTTAATTAATTCACCATCTTCATCACCAAAAGTTGTTTTATCAATAACTCCCTTAACAATTTCTCCATCTTTTATTTTAATTGAATCATTTGAGAAATCAATTTTTGGAAGAATCATTGAGAATAATTCATTTCCTGAAATATTTTTTTTCACAGGTTCAAAATCCAAGCCAGACTGATATAATAATTGATTTGCTTCTTCTTTTGAAAAATTATTTAATCCTAAAAGATAATTTCCAGTTATAGAATCCTGAACGCAACCAATTAAATTTGTATTATTTTTCGGCGACATTAAATTTTTTTTAACATCAAGCAAAATTTTTGCTTCTGCGCGCGCTTCTTCAGTCTGCGGGCTGTGAATATTCATTTCATCGCCGTCAAAATCGGCGTTATATGGAGTGCAGACAGCAGGATGCATTCTAAATGTTTTTCCGGGAAGGACTTTCACAAAATGAGCCATTAAACTTCCTCTGTGCAAACTTGGGTGTCTGTTGAATAAAACAATATCTCCGTCCTGCAAATGTCTCTCTACAATATATCCGGGAGAAATTTCAGCAATTATTTCTTCTTTTAATTCAATAGCAATTTTTTTTCTTTTTCCGTCAGGTCTTATGACATAATTTGCCCCTGGATATTCTTCTCCTTTTTCAATAAGTTTGATTAATTTTTTCTTATTTATGTCGTTGACAGTTTCTGCAACAGTAACAATTTTTGCAATTTCATACGGAACTCCAACTTCATTAATTTTAAGAAAAGGATCAGGAGAGATAACTGTTCTACCGGCATAATTTACTCTCTTGCCGGCGATGTTTTTTCTAATTCTTCCTTCTTTGCCTTTTATTCTCTCTGTGATTGTTTTTAATGGCTGACCGCTCCTATGCCTCGCTGGAGGAATTTTTGAAACAGTATTATCAAAAAAAGTCGTGATATGAAACTGCAATAAATCCCATAAATCTTCAATAATAACTTCCGGAGCGCCCGCGTTTAAATTTTCCCAGAGTCTTTGGTTTGCCCTTATAATGTCTGATAATTTATGCGTTAAATCATCTTCTGAACGTTCACCATTTTCTAAAATAATACTGGGCCTTACAGTTACTGGAGGAACTAATAAAGCGGTTAAAATAGCCCATTCAGGTCTGAATGTTTTATAATCAATTCCAATTTTTTTTAATTCTTCATCTGAAATACTGACAAGAAGTTCTCTTATTTCTGCAGGAAAAATTCTTTTTTTGCCTTTGTAAAAACTTGTCGGCTTATCCAATTTAACTTTTTCCTGAAGAGCTGAACAGTGCGGACATTTCTTTTTTTCTTTTGCTTTTTTTGCCCTTTTACTTGCAGGATATTTTTCCATCTCTTTTTCGTCGAGCATTAATTTTCCGCATCCTTGACAAAAAGATTTTAAAATTAATTCAATTGTAACAGTATATTTTAAATGCATTATTGGTCTAGCTAAATCAATACTTCCTGAATGTCCAAGACATTCTTTAAGCCTGCCTCCGCAAGTTCTACATCTTACTCCAGGATCAATTGCTCCAAGTCTTAAATCCATTAATCCGCCGTCAACAGGATATCCGTCAATATCATAAAGTTCAGGAGTTATAACCTTTGCAACTGAAAATTTTTTAATATCTTCCGGACTAATCAGAGAAAAAGTCATCTCTCCTATTTTTTTTCTTGTTATTTTCATTATTTTTTTACTCCAATTTCTTTTTCTTTTGTAGAATATTGTGAAACATTTTGTTTAGAAAAAGTATTTCTTAATTTGTAGTATCTAATTTTTCCATCTTCATCTTCTTCTAAAGGACGATAAATTCCAACTTTTTCATTGATTTCTAATTTAAAATAAGTCATATCTTTGATAGGTATTGCTCTGTGTGTAATCAAACTATTAAATGAAAGCACCTTCGGAAAGTTTGTTTCTATATTTTTTGTCATTTTATTATTCGTATTTATTTTTTAATCCAAATGTTGTTTTAATGTGCATTCCCTGCAATTCTTCAACGAGAAGTTTAAAGGCATACGCAATTTCAACCATTTCAACTTCTTCACTTTCACATCTCGAGCACATTATTTTTCCTCTTATTGTATCTTCTATTGCTACTGAACCGCATTTAGTGCAGATTGGAAGAATTACTTTATCTGAATCATATCTTTCTTTTAATAATAGCGAAGCGCCGTGGGCAACTAATGCCTGCTGTTCCATCTCTCCAAGTCTCAACGCCCCACCACGAGATCTTCCTTCAATTGGCTGTCTTGTTAATAATGCGATTTTACCAAGCGCTCTTCCGTGCAATTTGTTGCTAACCATATATTTTAATTTTAAATAATATAAATTTCCTAAAAATATTTTTGAAACCATTTTTTTTCCTGTAACTCCATTGTACATTGTTTCTTTTCCATCAAATCTAAATCCTAACTCTTCCAGCTGTTCTTCTAATTCTTTTTTTTCTGTTCCAAAAAAAGAAGTTCCATCTATAATTTTTCCCTTTAATGCGCCGACTTTTCCTGCTAATAATTCAAGCAAATATCCAACAGTCATACGGCTCGGCAGACCGTGAGGATTAAAAATTATGTCTGGCTTTGTTCCTTTTGAAGTAAAAGGCATATCTTCTTCGGGAACAATTAATCCAATAACTCCTTTTTGTCCATGAGAGGTTGCAAATTTATCTCCTATTTCTGGAATACGCTGGTCACGGGTTTTAATCTGAACAATTTTATTTCCTTCATTATCTTCAGTTATAAAAACAGCGTCGACAATTCCTTTTTCTTCCTGCCTCATTGTTACGCTTGATTCTTTTTTTGTTCTTATTGAAATATCTCTTGCTTCTGACAAAAATTTTGGCGGTGAAGTTTTACCAACTAAAACTCCGCCTTCACTTATTTCTGCTTCAGGATATACAATTCCATCGCTCTCCAAAAAGCCGTATAATTTTTCCATTTTGTATCCAGACGTATCTTTTTCAGGAATTGTAATTTCATCTTTTAAACCGCCGGCATAATTTATTTCAATAGCGGAATATGGTCTGAAATAAAAGCTTCGCCCAACTCCTCTCTCAACTCCCCCTTTATTTAATACAAGTGCATCTTCCATATTATACCCTTCATATGTCATAATACCGACGATTAGATTCTGTCCAGCAGGATAAATATCAAGAGCATCATAAACAAAACTTCTGACAATCGGTTTTTGGGGATATTGTAAAATTGAAACATCTGTATCTAATCTGCATAAATAATTAGCAGCATATATTCCTAAAGCCTGTTTTTGCGTCTTGCTTCCACGATTTAAACGTGAACTTTGATTATGATTTCCATACGGAACTAAACTTGTAACTGCGCCAAATAAAGAAATAGGATCAATTTCAAGATGCGTGTGCTCTGCAGTTAATTCTTCTTCTGACAGAGCAATGAGGCTGTTTTCTTCTTCAGAAGCATCAATATACTCAATTAATCCTTTTTCAAACAAGTCCTTCCAATTTAAATTTCCCTGCTGTATTTGAATTAAATGATTATTATTTATTCTCGGAACACTATTATCGACGATAATTAGGGGTCTTAACACTCTTCCAGCTTCACTTGAAAGCATAACTGTTTCAAATCCAAAATTATTTCTTATGCTCATTTGTTCTGGGAACTCACCCTCACGCCTTTTTTCTCTTAATAGTTTTACAAATTTATTATTATCTTCTATAGTTCCAATAAATTTTCCATTTAAAAAAACGTCTTTTCCTTCAACTGATTCTTTATTCAGTCCCTCCTGTTCCAAGACTTTAATTATACTTTCTTCATTCATTTTTGTTCTTGTAGAAACTCTGCTTAGTATAGCAAGATTTTTTCTCAAACCAATTTCAGTACCTTCAGGAGTTTCAATTGGACAAAATCTTCCATAATGCGTTGGGTGAAGTGTTCTTGCTTTGAAATTTTCCTGATCAGACGGAAGCATACTTGAAACCCTCTGCAACTGAGAAATCGTCGCCAAATAATTTGTTTTATCCATATTCTGAGTTATTCCGGATCTATCTCCAGTCCAGGCGCCAGTTGCAATAGCAGATTCAATTCTATGCGAGAACAGCGTTGATTTTGCTAAAACTTTTATTGAAAAATAATTTTTTCTTTTTGCCGATTTTTGCAAAGAATATTTTATATCTCTTATTAAAATTCCTAAATTTACTTTAAATAAAGTCGCTAAAAGATCTCCTGAAAGTCTGACTCTTTTATTTGCATAATGATCCTTATCTGTTTTTAATTCAGGATTATCTTTTGCAATTAAATAATGTTTGATTAATTTACATAAAGTAATTGCTTTTTTTATTCTGTCTTCTTTTTTTTGTCCAATATGCGGAAAAAGATATGAATCAATTCTTGATCTTACTCTTTCCTCAATTTCTTTTTTTGTTCCCTGCAAATTTGATTTCTCGGCAATATGCATTATGGCGTCTTCTTTTGTAGCGAGATTAACAAACTCATACAGATTTACAATAACGCTGTCATTTTCTTTTCCAATATATTTTGCAATGTCTGATTCTTTTGTCAGTCCAAGAGCTTTTAATAAAACAATTGCCGGCAAATCTTTGAATCTGCTAAATGAAAGATTAAACAACCCATCTTTTCCCTCGCTGAGAGTTATTGGAATTCTGTAAGTTCCTCTCAAAGAAAACATTTTCAGGATTAATCCCCCTGTTTTCGCGCGCTCTACCATAAATTGATTTTCAGCCAAGTCTTCCGCCATAATCATTATTCTTTCATTTCCTTTAATTATAAAATACCCGCCGGGATCTTTTGGGTCATTATAATTTGAAATTAATTCCTCGTTAGACATTCCAAAAGTATTGCACGCTTTACTTTTTATCATAATCGGAATTTTTCCAATTTCTACGACTTCAGAATCAGTCTGTCCGTCTTTTTTAATTGTTAATTCAATAGTAATCGGCGCAGAATAAGTCAAGTCTCTTAATCTTGCTTCATTTGGAGTAACAAAAGAAGAACTTCCGTCGGCTTCAATGACTTTTGGTTTTCCCACTTCTATTTTTCCGAGGATGATTTCAAAATCTTCATTTTCAATTGATTCATTTGTTTCATTGACAATTTCCTGCATTCTGTAATCAATAAAATCATTAAATGAAGCAACATTTGATTCTACAAGAGATTGATTTTTTAAATAATTCTTGATGATGATGTGTTCGTTTTTTATTGCCATTTTAAATTATAACTCTGTAATAAATAAATGTTTTATTTTCTTTAGCATCTTCCCTTTCTATTTTAATGACGTCGCCGATTTGACAGTTTTGAGGCAGAGCAGAATCAGTTAAAAATATTTTTGGTAACTGCGCTTTTGAAATATTAAATTTAACAAGGAGTTCATTCGCTTCCTTGTCACTCATTTTTGTGTGTTTTGGCTGTAGAATGTGCATTTTTAGGGGTTTATGGAATATACTGGAATATATTTACAAATGGCTTTAATGACTAACTAATAATAAAAGAAACTTAAAAATGGTTTAAAAACCTTTCGTAAAAGAGGGCTTTGTTAAAGATGTCCACTTCACTTCAACTTCATCAGTTCTCTGTCTCGGCAATATATCAATTTTATCCAGCTCTTTGTGGGAAAATTTAATTCCAGAATTATATATAATCTCCCCTAAATACGCAATCATTGCGCCGTTGTCAACCAACAAATTTTTTTCAGGGCAAAAAAATTTAGCCCCCCTTTCCTTGCACATTATCTTGCACATTTCCTGCAGCCGCAAATTACAAGCAACTCCTCCAGCTAACAAAAGTTCATTTTTTCCAACATGAGCAAGAGCTCTTTCTGCTGTTTCAACCAACATTGCAAAAACATTTTCCTGCATTGAATAAGATAAATCACTTAAATTATAATCTTTAGAATCAAATTTTTGTTTAAGATTAGTTAAAATTCCAGAGAATGTAACATCCATTCCTTTAATAGTATAAGGCAATTCAATTAATTTGCCCTTAGTAAAAATCTTCTTAGAAGATTTTTCGGGGCCTCGAAGAAAGCTTGTTCCTCTTTGAGGTTCTCGCACCTCATTGGTGTACACCCTGGGTGTCCTACCCAAAGCCAGTTTTTCAATTTTTGGCCCTCCAGGAAAACCAATTCCAGAATATCGCGCAAAATTATCAATAAAATTTCCAACCCCAATATCTAAAGTTTCTCCAAAAATTCTGTATTTTCCCGACGCATAAGCAATCACTTGTGTATTTGCTCCGGAAGCATAAAGCATGACGGGGTCTTTTGCTCCAGTTATTTTTCCAATTTCTAAATGAGCAACACAATGATTTACAGGAATAATTGGTTTTTTTAATTTAAAAGAAAGTTCTTTTGCAAATTTCATTCCTTCTAATAAACAGGGAGCTAACCCCGGCCCTTGAGAAAATGCAATCGCATCAATTTCATCCTCGCTGATTCCTGCTTTTTCCAGCGCTTCAAAATAAATTTTTTCCTTGTTTTCTCGATGATGTTTTGCAACTTCCATAGGAATCAATCCGCCTTTTTCAGTTGTAAAACTTTTTTTGATATTAGAAACAATTTTTTTATTTTTTACAACTCCGACTCCAAAAGTATGCGCCGTTGATTCAATGCCCAAAATTATTGACATAAAATAAACTACAATAATAAATATAAATAGTTTTTGAATAATAATTAAATGACATTTGAACTGCCTTTATGCAAAATTAATTTAAATGAAAATAGTTATAAAGAAAAAGTTAAATATTTCTACAAAAAAGGAGGCGAAAAAGAAGTCGAAGAATTTAAATTGAAAATTAAAGAAGAATCTAATTTAGAAATAAAATCTCTTCAATGGGATAAACACCTTGGTTTAACAAACATCAATAACATTGGTGGAGGCTTAGATCTTGATATTTCAAAAATGAGATATATTTTTCATAATATTGGATACAACTCGGATTATGAAGCGGTTCTTTTCAAGATCGCCAAGAAATATATAGATTTACTAATGAAATAAAAAATAATTAAAAAAATAAAAAAAATAAAATTAAGCGGATTTATTTCTTTTTCTTTTTCTTTTTGCCGCCTCTAGACATTTTAGCTTCACATACATTTCCTTTTCCATCTACATAGTAAAGATATCCTGTCTTTCTCTTAACAATATTTTTAGCAATTATACTTCCCATCTTTTTTTACCTCCTTTCAGATATTATATTATAGATTATATTCTTTTTAAATGTTTTCTCTCGACGAATTGATTGATTATCTTCTTGTAATTATCATTAAATGGCACTTCCAATACTCGACAAAAAGGTTTTCTCGACGGAATATGAAACTCAAATGGGTTTACTTTTCTAAAATCAAGAACCTTATTCTTGCTATCAAGCCAGATTATCATAAAAGGAAAGAATACAAACAAAGAAGTAAAACTTATTCTTACTGGTTTTTCAAATTCAAATAAAAGCGTTTTGGCTTTTTTTCTGGACGAAAACATCAAACCAATTCCTTTTTCAAATAAAGAGAGTTTTTTTACATTCGGAATTTTAATTTTTCTTGTGACCTTCTCGTGCCCTTTAGGGTATAGGTCATTATTTTGAAATTTAACATAAAAGTTTTTCATACCCCAAACCACCCTTTCATTTTTTCTTTATCTGCTTTTTTTGCTTTATAAGTTTCATAATGAAGAGAAACATTTTTCTCGCAGACAAAATCATGCTGTCTAAATCCTCCCCCAAAAGTTTTAGGAATATGCATTAATTCGTGAATAATTGTTTTTATTTTATCTTCGTCCGACAACTTTTCAAATCTTGGACACAAAAATTCCAAGGCATAAACAGCGTCAATACCAATAGCCCGTTGCATTAATTTTCCAAGAGCATGACATCTTGCAATAGTTCCTCTTGAAGAAGTTCCGAAACTTCTGAAACATTTAACTCTGTCTAATTTTACATGCGGAAATAAACTTAAAGAAAGTTCTTCAACAATTTCTTGAATATCCGGCGCAGGGTCATACCTCATAGATTTAATAAAAAAGGAATCTTTATATAAATTGTTCTGTATTAAAAACCATGATTCAAAAAATAAAACAAAACATTTTCCAATTACATTTTAAAGAATTTGGTTCATGTATTTATGTTTTAAAAATAAATTCAAAAATAATTTTAATTGACACTTCAAGTGCGTCAGCTAAAGAAGAATTATTAAATGATTTGAAAACATTAAAAATCACTCCGGAAAAAGTTGAGGTTGTTATTTTGACGCATAATCATTACGATCATATTGAAAATTTAAATTTATTCAAAAACGCAAAAATATATCGGGCAGAAGAATTAAATGAAAATTCAATCATTAAAGAACTTTCAGAAATAAAGATAATTGAAACACCTGGCCATACTCCAGAAAGCAAATGTTTTCTTTATCAGGACATTTTATTTTCAGGAGACACAATTTTTCATCAAGGGGGAGTTGGAAGAACAGATTTTCCAGGAGGCTCAGAAAAAGAATTAATAAAATCATTGAAAAAACTAAAAAAAATAAATTTTAAAATTTTATGTCCGGGACATCTGATTTAAATTCCCAAAAATTTAATTGCCCTTTAGCTGGAATTGGTTTTATTCTTTTAACATTTTTCAAAACAAAACCATATTTTCCCCAACTTTCATCAGCAAGGTGCAAATTTTTGTCTTTCATTAATTCTTTTTTGTTTTTATATTTTTTTACATCGACCAAATTAGCTTCGCCAACGATGAAACCGCATGGCAATTCATCAAATCCAAATTTCTTCATTGATTTTTTATCGGGAATTTTTGACGAATGAATTAAAAATTTCCCCCGAAATTTTGTGTTCCATTTTCTTAATTCAATTTTTTTCCTTCCTTGCAAAATTAATTCTGCAAAAGGCTGTTTTAAGGACAAGGCTTTCATTCTAATATCTCTACAATTTTATTTCTTGATGTAAAACCGCTTTTTATTTTTATGGATTTTCCAAAATATTTTTTTAATATTTTGCATAGTTCAACGTTTGCTTTTCCATCAATTGGCTTTTCTTTAATCCAAACTTCATAATCTTCGTCTGAAATCTTTTCTATTTTTTCCTGCGATGAATTCTGATGAAGTTTTATTTTAATTTTCATCTCTCCTCAGGCTTTTTCCAAGATTTTCCCAAAGCTCTATAAATTTCTTTTTCTGTTTTTCCTGCAATTCTTTTTCCATTTTTGAATAACCCATGTTGAGTTAAATGAAAACCCTTTTTCTTTGCAAGAACTCTCAAACCGATAGCAGAACCTTTTGACGACGAATAAGCCAGCAATTCAGCCCCCCATTCTTTTTTATTAGTATAATAAAGTTCTATCTGAACCCCCTCAACTTTCCAGGTTGACTCATGTTCTCCACCCTGCAAAAATTTTCCTTGAGTTTTCATAAAATTTTCAAGTTTTTCTCTATCTTTTGGAATTAAAACAATATCAATATCTACATGTTTTTTTTCATGTCTTCCAATGCTTCCGACAATTTTAATTTTTTTGCAAAAAGGTTTTAATTCAGAAATAATTTTTATTGCTAATTTTTCAACTTCTCCACCGCTTTTCATACAAAAATAAAAGAACTAATAGTTATAAATTTAATTAAAAAATAAAAAAATAAATTTAACTCAATCCCCCAAGATAATCCGGCATCTCGCCCGCAGATTTCATGCCTTTTTTTCCTCCAGAAGCAATAACATCATCAATCCTTAAAATCATTGTAGCAACTTCTGACGCAGAATCAATTGCCTGTTTTTTAATATTATACGGTTCAACAATTCTTGCTTTTAAAACATCTTCAATTTTGTTTGTAAATAAATTCAAACCCATATTAATTTGTCCGGAATCATGCAAAGATTTTAATTCAGTTAGAATATCAATTGGATCTAAACCTGCGTTTTCCGCTAAGGTCGTCGGGATAAATTCCAGAGCATTTGCAAATTCTTCTACTGCCAACTGCTCTCTTCCGCTTAAAGATTGTGAAAAAATTTTTAATCTCCTTGATAATTCCACCTCCACGCATCCTCCCCCCAAAACAATTAATCCCGATTTTAAAACACAAAAAACATCTCCTAATCCGTCTTTCATTGCCCTCTCAACCTCGTCAATAACATGCTCTGTTCCGCCGTGAATTAATATTGTCAGGGCTTTTGGATTTTGACATCCATAAACATAAGTTAAAATATTTCCGCCGTGCCTTATTTCTTTAACATATTCGCTGTTGCCAATTTCAAAAGGAGTTATCTCTTTCAGATTAGAAATAATTTTTGCTCCTGTAGCTTTGGAAAGTTTTTCCATATCGTTTCTGGCAACTCTTCTGCAGGCATAAATTTTTTCTTTAGTCAACAAATACTGCATAAAATCATCGATTCCTTTTTGACAAAAAACAACATTTGCCCCGGAATCTTTAATGTTCTTAACTATTTGTTTTATTGTCTGCTCTTCCTGAAACAAAAATCCCTCCAATTGCTCCGAAGATGAAATAGAAATTTTTGTATCAATCCCGGGATTTTTCATCTCTAAAGGAACATCAATTAAAGCAATTCTTGCGCCCCTAATTTCCGACGGCATTTCATGAGAAAGTTTTTCTTTTTCCAAAACAATTCCAAAAATTAATTCGCTGTTTTTAATGCTCTCTCCCCGAACTTTTACTATTTTTATATTGTCTAAATTAATATTCTCTGATTTATCCTCCCCCTTAATTTGCTTCACTGCTTCAATAATTATTTCAGCAAGTTTTTCTTTTGCATCTTCTGCGCATTTTCCAGTCATAGCAGTCATTGCAATTTGTTTTAAAAGCTCTCGATTATCCTGAGAACTATCAACTTTAAATGAAATTTCTTTTAAAATTTCCTGAGATTTTTCAGCGGCAAGTTTGTATCCTTTAATAATCACAGTCGGATGAACTTTCATGTCTAAAAGTTTCTCTGCATTTTCCAGTAATTTCCCTGCAATCATGACCGCGCTTGTTGTGCCGTCGCCAATTTCAGATTCCTGGGTTCTGGCGACTTCTACAATCATTTTCGCGGCAGGATGTTCAATTTGCATTTCATTTAAGATAGTCACGCCGTCGTTAGTTACAGTAATTTCATTTGTCGGAGAAACAAGCATTTTATCCATTCCTTTTGGACCCAAAGTAGTCTTAACAACTTCTGCAACCATTTTCGCGGCGGCAATATTATTTCTCTGCGCATCTTTGCCAATCATTCTTTGAATATCTTCGGGCATCAAAATTACGGGTTTATTTGTCATTTTTAACATAAATTTTATTATTTAGTTTAATTTCTAATTTTTTATTGTTTGTATCAAAAGACATCGCGCGAAGAATTATTTCCAGTTCATCGTCGCTAACATTGAAAAATCCCTTAGAAGATAAATCTAATGGGCGGATAGAACAGGATTTTATTTTTTTATTATTTAACTTGTTTCTGATTTCAAAAGCCAGACAATATTTGTCTTTGTTGTTGATTTCTTTCATTTTATATCCGGAAATTCCCGAAGCAAAATATTTATTATACGATTTATAGATTCCGATTTCCACATTTGTCATATAAAATTTTCATGTTTAAAATATTTAAAGATTATTATGCTCAAAAGAGTATATTTTAAACTCTGTTGAAGAAGTTTTGGATTTAGCAAACTTTGGTAATTCAAATAAAAAAAGATGGGGGGTTTTTCGACGGATGTCGAAACATTAGTGGGCGAGCGACTTCGCGAATTTTGTTATCTTCTTGTGAGCGGGGTCGGGAGTAGATTTTTAAATCCAAAACTTTAAAAAAATTTTCAACAGAGCCATATTTTAGTAAGATTTATAATCTTTAACAGCTTAATAAAATCATGAAAAACGAGATAATGGTAGCAGACGTAATGACCAGAAATCCTTTAACTGTCAGTCCAGAAACAAGTTTATTGGACTGCGCTAAAAAAATGCTTAAAAATAAAATAGGAGCTTTACTGATTGTTAGTAAAAATAAAAAATTAGTCGGATATATTGCTCAAAAGGAAATACTCTGGGCAATAATAAAAAAACCAAAAAATCTTCAGGGGATAAAAGCAATAGATATTTCTGCGAAAAAACTAACGACAATTCCTCCAAAATTAACAATAAAAGAAGCTATCAAAAGAATGAAAAAATATAAAAGATTGCCTGTAGTGCAAAAAGGAGAACTTGTTGGACTGCTTTCAGCAAAAGATATTTTAAATTTTAATCCGGAATTTTATCCGGAATTTGAAGAATTGTCGGAGATAAGAGAAGAATCTGAAAAACTAAAAAGACTAAAGGAAATAGGATATAAAACTTCACAAGGTTATTGCGAAGAATGCGGAAATTATAGTCCTTTGTCTAAATCTGGAAAAGGATTAGTTTGCGAAGAGTGCAGAGAAAAATAAAATTATAATTAATGTGAAGTGGGCTGATTAGAATCAGAAGATGAATCTTTTGGAGGAATACTTTTTTTTGCTAAATCCCATAAAAAAATATCTAAGTCATCGGAAGGAAGATTATATACGCTTTTTATTTTACAAGTAATAGAAATGAGAGATAAAAGATTTTCATTAGATTCTGATTTTTTATAAAGGTCCATAAATTCCTGAATTAAACCAGAATCTTCTAATTTTATTTCAGATTTTTTGGTTTTTTGTTCTAATAAACTTTCAAATCTAGGCAATAATTCCTTGAATTTACTTAAAACATTTTTTTCTTCACCAATGTAGATCTGGGATTTTAGGATTTCTCTTATCTGATTGCTTGAATGAAGTCCCGGATAATATTGAGGAGAGTGTATTAATTTCGGCAAGGGATTCACAAGAGACTCTAATTCTTTTCTTTCTTCTTTTGTCCAGGGCCAGGATTGTATCATATAATCTGGTCTAATAATTGAAGCAAGTTTCCAAGCAGGACTTGATTTTTCTTCTGGATGAACAGTAACATAGTTTACCATTTCTAATCCTGCAACCACAAGCGCCCGATTATAAGAACTATTCACTGGTTTGTGCGCCCCCTTACGATATTTTACTCTTGCATCATTAGCAATATTTACAAATAAACTTCCCAGATATTCTTCTTTAATTTTCTTAAAAAAAGTAACATGCCCCGGATGAAGTATATCAAAAACGCCGGAAGTCAGCAAAATTTTATTTTTTTTAGTTCTCTCTTTTTCTGCAATCTCTTCTAAACTTTTTGCATAATCGCCCATACTTCCATACTTCTCATACTGGATATATTCTCCCATGTTTTTTCAAGCAGTTTAGTATATAAAAGTCTTTCTATTCTTAACTTTATAGTTACTAAAATAAATTTAGGAGATTTGTTAAAGGATAATCGAAAATAACCCAAATTCCAAAATTGCGCACAGCCAAAGATTTAGTTAAATATTTAAAACATAAATCATAATTATCTTTAATATAAAATGACGGAAAAAAATCAAATTTTCTCAAGTAAAGTTAAATATGACGGAATATTCTCTTTTCCGGAGTTCTACAAATTTTGCTACGAATATCTTACAGAAGAATTTGGATTTTATATCGCTGAATCAAAATATTCAGAAAAAATAACAGGCGACGCAAAAGAAATTCAAATAGAATGGGAAGGCGGTAAAAAAATTACGGATTATTTTAAATATATAATCAAAGTTGATTTTAGAGTTATAGGTCTAAAAAACGTAGAGATTCAAAAAGAAAGCAAGAAAAAACAAACCAACAAAGGATCAATTGAAATCAGCATGAAAGGAATTGTTGTAAGTGATTATGAGGGAAAATACAACACAAGCCCGACCTTAAGATTCTTTAGAGGAGTTTATGAAAAATGGATAATTCCTTCAACAATAGAACAAATTGAAAACAAATTAGTTTCAAATTGCGACGGATTTTTGGGCGAGGCAAAAGCTTATCTTGATTTAGAAGGGAAAAAATAATCTTAGAAATTATTTCGTTATCAATATTAATTTAAAATATTTTTTGACAAGAATCTTTTATAATTTACTCAGCAGGAGGACAAACAGTTATCATATATAATTCTCCATCTTCATAAGAAGCTTCCCAATAACACTGTTGGTTTGTAATTGGAACATAATATTTATTTCCTTCTTTCAACGGGTAAGAGAAAAGTTCATCAACCGTTAATATTTCGTCATCGGCAAAATCAATAAAACGATTATTTAAAATTTCATTTCCTACATTCCCTCGAGAAATATATAGCTCTTCTATATCAAAAGATTCACAACTTCCACTAGCAGGATTATTTACATCAGTTGGTTCGTTGGGAGTCAATTCTCCACCGGAAAATAATGATTCTATTGGTTCTCTAAGCGTTATTGTTATTGTCGTTGCGCCAAAGAATAAAGGATTATTTATCTGGTTAACTAATATTCCAGAAAGACTATCTGATTCTGTTTCAGCCAAAGAAAATGTCCTCGTTCCTTTAGAACCGATTAGCGTGAATTGTACTTCTCCACCAACTACGTCATTTATTGTTGCTTGATCACCGTTTAATGTTTCAAATGTATCTCCAATTAGATAATCATTTGTTGGATTTCCTCCCGGTGCGGGAGGGGCTTGAATTGCAGTTCCAGTAGATTTTCCACCAAACCATCCTGCAGAAATAAAACTTATACTAATTAACAATATTAAAGAAATACTTAAAATCACCAAACTCTTTTTCATATATTAAATAGAGAAATGCTGTTTATAAATATTTGTTTCAATTTAGAAATTTTTAACCTAATTCATTAAAAAGTTTTTTAATAATCTTTTTTATTTTTTCTTGATTTAAAAAAACATAATTAATAATTAAATCTTTTTTCATAATCTTTGTGGTCAAACCATTCCAGAATTATGCTTACTATTTTTATTTCATCGCTTTCAATAGTGTAAACTAAACGCCAAGCGCCAGGCAAGTCATATTTCCATAAATTAGTAATATTATATTTTTGAATATATTCTTTTGGCCAAAGTTTCTTGGGTATTTTTACGCCACATATTGGATTCCTTTTCAAATCATCAAGCGCTCTGTTAATAGATTTGTAAAGCTGCTGGTCTTCAAATTTTCCCTCTTTAAGATATTGAAATTGTTCTTTAAGTTTTTGCGTGATAAAAGCTACATGAATTTGTTTATTCATTTTATTTCCTGTAAAAGGGATAATAGAAAATTTCCAGTTTTGCTTTATTCATCGTATAATTAAATTTTCTTTGATTAATTTTTTTATTCTCGCAGGATTAAAAGTCCAAATAATGCATCCCGCTTTATCAATAATTATTTTTCCTGATTTTTCTAAATAATCTAAAATAACCTGGAATGTTTGATACATCATTTTTTTTGGGAGTTTTTTCCAAAGTTGATACTTGCCGCATTCCTGACTGTATTTTTGAATAGTTTCTTCCACCATGAAT
>Ga0209542_10006512_pt1 | contig 22678 bp, 21 predicted proteins | sample RifCSPhighO2_01_FD_184028 | JGI IMG/M metagenome (GOLD analysis project Ga0209542, IMG submission 184028) | Soil microbial communities from Rifle, Colorado - Rifle CSP2_plank highO2_0.1 (SPAdes) (version 2) | ecosystem: Environmental > Terrestrial > Deep subsurface > Rock core/Sediment ... | reverse complement strand
TAATATTGGTGATGCTCTTTGTTTTGTTCTAGGAAGAGTTTCAGCCAAATCTCTGAGAGCCGAGAAGGGAGCTAATTTAATCTTCAATGGAGGCAAAAACAAGAAACCGGCTTCTTCTGGCAGTGTGGAGATAGCCTTCTCTAACGAAAATAAAGTCTTTCCTATAGCTGAAAAAGAGGTTATAATCAATAGAAGCATCATCAAAGATGGATCCAGCATTTATAGGGTAAACGGTAAAAAACTTGCTAGAAACGAAGTGGTTGATTTACTATCTCATGCAAAAATCAACCCCGATGGTTACAATGTCATTCTGCAAGGCGACATAACTAGATTTGTGGATATGTCACCTCTAGAAAGAAGAAAGATTATTGAAGAAATCAGTGAGGTTTCAATCTATGAAGAGAAAAAACACAAATCACTGCTAGAGCTTCAAAAAGTTGAAGAGAAATTAAACAACGCTGAAATTATTTTAAAGGAAAGAAAGACCTACCTTAAAGAACTTAAGAAAGACCGTGACCAGGCCCTGCAATTTAAAGAATTAAAAGATAAAATAAACTCCTACAAAGCTACTTATTTGCATTTACAAATTAAGGATCGGGAAGCTATTAACCAAGGATTTGAAGAAGATAACAGTAAACACCAAATTAAAATTTCTGAATATGAGCAGAAAATTGCCGGCTTAAAAGAAAAAATAACTAATTCAAAAAACGAGATCTCCTTAATGAATACAGAAATTGAACAAAAAGGCGAGAAAGATCAAGTTAAAGTTCACAGAGCAATTGAAGATTTAAAAGTTAACATGACCAAAGATAAAGCTAGAATTTCAACTTTAAAGGATGAAATTAATAAGATCCACCAAAGAAAAGATCAATTTGAAGAAGAACTTAAAGAACTAAGTAGAAAGTTTTTATCTTGTTCTGAGCAGCAGAAAGAACTGCAGCAAATTATTTTTAGGAAAGAAAAAGAGCTCAGAGAAGTTGATAACAATATTACACTATTTAAGAAGAAACATAAAATTGAATCTTCACAGGAGCTGGATTCAGAAATTGAAGAAAAAGACCAATTAATTGAACAGAAGCAGGAAGAAATACAAAAGGTCCGGCAACAGCAGCAAGAACTACTTCGTGATAAGGACAAGATAGAATACCAGCTTCAAACAATTGATGAAAGAATAAGGAAAGTTAAGGAAGTAGCGCAGCAGAATAAAGACCAATTAAATAAACTGCATGAGAACAAAAAGAACTTTAAGAACGCGACATTAAAACTAAACCAATGTTTAGATAAGGATAGCAGTTTTGCTTCTCAAATCGGCAATGTTAAATCTAAGCTATTTGAATTACAAGAAAGAGAAGCTAAGCTGCAAGCCAAATCACTTTCCGTCCAAGCTCAGTTAGCCAGTAATCTAGCAGTAAAAAGCATTCTTGATAATAAGAAACAGTTTAATGGCGTATATGGCTCTGTAGCTGAGTTAGGACAAGTTAAAAAGCAATATGCTACCGCTTTAGAAACAGCTGCCGGAGCCAAAATGCAGCAGATTATAGTTGACAATGATAAGACTGCCGCCGACTGTATCAAGTATCTAAAAACTAATAAATTAGGGTCAGCTTCTTTTATACCATTAAATAAAATTCGCTCATCTGAAATAACAGCTGAGCATAAAAAGTTTCTTAAGCAAGATGGAGTCCATGACTTCGCCTTAAATCTAGTTAATTTTAAGCCGCAATTCAAAGAAGCTTTTAAATATGTTTTTGGCACTTCTTTAGTAGTTGAAGATCTTAATATTGCCAGAAAAATAGGTATTGGAAATATTAAAATGACTACTCTCGATGGGGATTTAGCTGAAGCCAGCGGAGTGATGCGTGGCGGTTTCAAGTCAGGAAAACCAAGTTTAGGCTTCAAGGAACATGAAGCTTTAGAAACTCTTGAGCGTGTTGAGAATGAGATCTCGGAATTACAAGGAGTATTAGTCAACGTACAAACACAGCGCAATGCCAATGAACAAGAAATATCAAGTTTACGAAATATGAAAGCCGAGCTAGAAGCTGAGATTATTACTTTAGAGAAAACTCTGCATCTAGAAGGTTCTGACACTGAAGCTTCAGTAGAACTACGCAAAGAGTTAGGCCGCCAACTTAATGATGTTGACACCAAATTAAATACGATTCAAAAAGAAGTCTCTTTAATCAATAAAGATTTAGCTGAGCTTAAATCTAAAAAAAATATCTTAAGAAGTAAAGTTAACGAACTTAGAAATCCGCGTGTTCTAGCGCAGCTGCAAGCTTTTGAGGAATCAAGACAGAAATTTAAAGAAGATTTATTGAAGTTCAACAGCGATATTAAAACCAGCAGAACTCAAATCGAACAATTATATGCGCCAGAAAGAGATAAAATTCTAGAAATTCTTAAACAGCATGAGAAAGAAGAAAAAGTATTTACTGAAGAGATTAAAAAGTTAGATTTAGTTGTTCTTAACAACGAAAGCGTTTTGACAGAAAAAGAAAAAGCTAGTAGTGAATTTTACTCCAAATATAAGGCGCTTTTCGCTCAGCGTGAAAAATTAAGTTCTGAAATCGCTAAAGCTGAAAATGAGATCGAAAGCATTAGAGAAAGAACTAGAAGTCATGAAAGAGAACTAAATTTAATTTCATTAAAGAATGCTGAAGTTAAAGCTAAATTAGCTGGGCTGCAAGAAGAATTTAGCCGAGTAAAAGAAGCCCCTATTCTTAAAAACTATACTGAAGACCAGCTCAAGAAAGAAATGAGCCAATACGAAGTAATGCTAGGCCAAATGTCAGCCGTCAATATGAAAGCTTTAGAAGTTTATGAACAAGTAGAAACAGAATTTAATAAACTACTAGACAAGAAAGAAGGCCTGCATGCAGAAAAAACTGATGTCTTAACTTTAATGAACGAAATCGAAACTAAAAAGAAAGATCATTTCATGACAACTTTCAAGCAAGCCAGTGAAAATTTCTCAAATATTTTTTCTAGTCTATTTAATAAAGGCAAAGCCTTCCTGCAATTAGATAATCCTGATAAACCATTTGAAGACGGCTTAAGCATTAAAGTAAAATTAACCGGCAACAGATTTATGGACATTAAATCTTTATCTGGTGGAGAAAAAACATTAACTGCTCTATCTTTTATTTTTGCTATCCAGGAATACCAACCGGCTTCTTTCTATATTCTAGATGAAATCGATGCAGCCTTAGATAAACATAATTCTGAAAGATTATCCAAGTTAATTAGAACTTATGCTGACAGAGCTCAATATATAGTTATTTCCCATAATGATTCTTTAATTTCTGAAGCTGACACATTATTCGGAGTTAGTATGAAAGATTCGGTCAGTAAAGTTGTGTTAGAAGTTATTTAAATCTTATCCTCTGGCGCAGGATTGGGCTAAATAAATAGCAGCTAATCTTACTCTAGCTATATCATCAGATGATGGATTTATATAACTTCTAACACCAACTACCATACAATAGCCTCTATCATGCAGCATATCCGTGGCTAAATCATCGGCATGCCTTAGAACTTTTTCACTAGATCTACTTATTTCAGATTCTAAATCAACTAAGATATCAGCAGAATCAGAACGTTTTATTCTATCAAATAGATTAGTTATTGGTTGGGGTTTAAATGTTACTATTTCCAGCATTTTAAGGTTAAAAAATCAACCAACTATATAAATATTACTACTATGTAGTGATGTTAATATTTATTAGGAGTGGAAAATCTGCTCACTTTTCATTAGTTTAAAAGCTTCTAGGGCAATATGCTTTACATCTTCAAGAACCTTCTTCTGTCGCAGATCTGCTTTAGAGAACCACTCCGCACCCTTTAGTTCGTGATTATATCGCAATTCTTGTGGGTTTTTCGCCTTGGCTAGATAAAATAAGCAATAATGGTCATGATCGCCAACTGAATGTAAATTGCTGTGAAAAGGCAGAGCCAAATTCTCCTTAGCAGCATCTCCAACTAAAGGAATTGAAGATTTACCAATTAACTCAATATCCAAATTGACCTCTTCTTTAGCTTCTCGTTTGATAGCCATATCCGGAGTTTCATTAGGATTAATATGTCCGCCGACTGGCAGCCATAAATCTAATTTATTATGATGGATTAACAAAACTTTATCATTATTAATAATATAACAGCCAACAGTTAAATCTATCCTTCTAATCATACCATCTCTAGCAGAATTTAAAAATATAAAAAGATTACTATAGAGAATTCTTTGCCTTTTCCATTACTGGCAAAACCGCTCTTACTTCTTCTCTAGTCATTCTACCCAATTTAGCAAAAGTTAATTCACCTTCTGCATTCTTATTTTGTCTTGAAAGCTGTAATTTGGGAGTTCCTTCATTATAAGAAAAAACAGCAACAGTAATTACACTTCTTTCAAAATTTATATCTTCTGAAAATAATTCGTGGTCTAAACTCTTATCAAATGCCATTTTCAACTACCTCTGTCCATAAGGTTCTCTTAAAATTTGACTGCAACTTGTTCCATTATATTTCCAATCCACCTTAACAAAAGCAGAAATTTCGTCATCATTCATTCTTTTACTAGCTGATTCTAAATTTTCAACGCAAATTTTTTTTGGAGATTTACTGCTAGTATCTGTAGATCCACTACTAAGATAGTACATAGAGCCAACAAACGAAGCAGCTCCCACAGCCCAAATGATGATCGGGTGGATATCAAAGAAACGAGCTTTTTTCACCAAACTATATTTAGCCAAGACCATAATCTCATAAATTAGGGTATCTTTTAAAAACCTTTCTTAATTATTGTTGCGTATATTAGTTTTGCATAATTTTAGCATTATAGTAATTGTGAGATATTTTCGAACAATCGGTCACAATTACTAATAGCAAATATGTTAAATATTTGTACATTTTATTAACACATTTGCTATATTGCCACAAGAGGCGCATTTTTGCCTAAGAAAAAAATTAAATTAATCTGCAAAAATCTACGCGCCGTGCATAGTGCTAAAATATGCCTCATTTTTTGTCCGCAATTATTAAACATCTAAATTAACAACTTCTTTAGCATACTTTTCTATAAATTCTCTTCGCGGTTCAACTTCATCTCCCATTAAAACAGTGAACATTTGATCAGCTGCTACTGCATCTTCTACAGTAACTTGCTTCAATTTTCTAACAGCTGGATCCATCGTAGTTTCCCATAATTGTTTAGGGTTCATCTCTCCTAACCCCTTATACCTTTGAATCCCTACTTCACTGCCAATTTGAGCTGCTTTTTTATCTTTTTCACTATCTGAATAAACATATTCTATGATTTTACCTTTTTGCAGCCTGTACAGCGGCGGCATCGCCACATAGACATGCCCTTTCTCTACTAATTCTGTCATATGCCGGTAAAAGAAAGTTAATAATAGAGTCATAATATGAGAACCGTCAACATCAGCATCAGTCATAATAATAACTTTATCATATCTTAATTTTGACAAATCAAATTCTTCTCCAATACCTGTTCCTAAAGTAGTAATCATAGCAATAATTTCTTTATTTTCCATCATTTTATGTAGTCTGGCTTTTTCTACATTCAAAATTTTACCTCGTAAAGGCAGTATGGCTTGGAATTCGCGATTGCGACCTTGTTTGGCGCTATTATGAACAAATATTCCCGAAGCTAGCGCAAAATTATGCGTATTGGGAACTTCTATATCATAGACATCTATTTTTTCCTGTAGTTTTTCAATTCTAATAATTTTATGATTATAATGGATTATTGCTTCCTCAGCCCTTTCTTTATCACCAGCAAAAAATCTGTTTACAAAAGTTTCAAAAAGTAATAGATTCTTGTTTTTGCTTTCCTTTCTGTAAGTATCATATTTATCCAATAAGACTGCATCAAACTCCTCAAAAATTTTTCGAAGAGCCTTGATTGTATTTTCAAAATAAACTTTGTTATAAGCCTCTTTTCTCTTTAGCCTAAACTCATCCGTCCATTGTTTTTTTGTTTCCTTACTTCTCCATGAACGCAGTTCTTCATTATTCCATTGTTTCTTAGCAATTTTTTGCAAAAGCTCTTTTTTATCCTGATTATCTTCAAAATATTTTCTTACTCGCTCCGCTTGTAAAATTCTGTTTTTAGAGTCAGCCCAGTATTTTTCCTGTTGCCTTTGCAATCGCTGTAAAACTGATTCTCGATAATTTTCATTGGCATAATAAAACTCCAAATATTTTTCAGCCATGTATTTTTTATAAGATTCATCTTCCCATTGTTTTTTAGCTTGTTGGCTTAAAATGTTTCTTGTTTCAGGTTTCTTCATTCGATTACTCATCATAGTTCTAAACTCTGGAGTCGATTTCAATTTTCGACATTTTTCTTTTGCTTTCTCTGTATGTAGTGTTCTACTAGCTTGTTCGCGATGCAATCGTGCATGCTCTTCTTTGGAAAGACGTAATAGATTAAGGGGATTATTATTTAGTTTGTTAAAATCAAGATGATGCCTATGGCTTCCTTTATCTAAAGAGTATGTTTTATTTCTAATATTCCAATCATCTGCTAGTATATGTGTAAAAAGCCAGCACCCGGAAGTATTGTCGTAAATCATTTCATAGCCGCTAATGGTTATTCTTCCTTTCTTCTCAGAAAGCTTTCTATTCAAGGGCATTAAAGAATCACGATCAGTTAATTCAATAGACTTTTTATAAGATCCATCTCTTAACATAAATTGGTGGTCGGGAGTGCACATAATTTCTTCGCCATTATCCAAGATTACCTTTACAACTTCAACATTTCTTTTTGTGATTCCAGGATACTTAATTTCTTCAATACCAATTTTTTGATCATCCATTATTGTATAACAAAAATTTCTTTTCCCTAGACTATCTTCTTCAACAAGCTCCTTAAATGAGAGAGACCTACCATCAGCCAAAGCAACCTTTGTATCGCCAGAGAAACATCCCCCCGCGCTGTCTCCCTCCACAATATAAACCTCACAAGCTTTTGGATCTCGGTTGCTGCAATCAGCTAATTTTCCAGGCAGCCCAGCCCCTTCTAAAGCTCCTTTTCTTCTGGTCAGATCACGAGCCTTTCTAGCTGCTTCTCTGGCCCTAGCTGCATCTAAACATTTACCTACAATCATCTTAGCTATTTGGGGATGCTCACCTAAATAAATTCCCAGCTCTGAACTAACTACAGAACTAACAATTCCAAAAACTTCACTGTTGCCCAGCTTAGTTTTAGTTTGTCCTTCAAACAGAGGCTCCTGTACTTTAACTGAAATAACTGCAGTTAACCCCTCCTTAACATCTTCACCACTTAACTTAACATCACTCTTAGAGTCCTTAGCTACATTATTTAAGACTCTAGTTAAAGCCATTTTGAATCCAGATAAATGTGTTCCCCCCTCGATAGTATTGATGTTATTAACAAAAGAAAAAGTGTTCTCTTGATATCCAGAATTATATCTCAAAGCTATTTCCACTACCACCTCATCCTTAGTTTTCTCCATATAAAAAATATCATGCAAAGGAGTCTTATTATGGTCGACAAATCCTACAAATTCTCTAATTCCACCATCATATTTAAAAATCTCATTTTTCTTGTTTTCACGATCATCCACCAGTTCTATTTCAATACCCTTATTCAGAAAGGCCAGTTCTCTCAGCCTCTTGGCTAAGACTTCATAGTGATAAATAGTTTCTGAAAAAATAGCTGGATCAGGCTTAAAGTGAATAATCGTTCCAGTTCCAGTAGCTTCACCTCTAACCTCAAGAGTAGTTAATGGCTGGCCTTTAGAATACTGTTGGTAGTAAGTTCTGCCATTTCTCTTAACTTGTACTTCTAGAATAATAGACAGCGCGTTAACTACACTAACCCCTACCCCATGCAAACCGCCAGAAACCTTGTATGAGTCCTTATCAAATTTGCCGCCAGCATGAAGCTTGGTTAAAGCAACTTGCACTGCCGGAATTCCTAACTTAGGATGAATATCTACTGGGATGCCTCTACCATCATCGTAAACTGTGATAGAGTTATCAAGATGGATAAATACTTTAATTTTCTTGCAAAAACCAGCCAAGGCTTCATCAATTGAATTATCGACAATTTCCCAAACTAAGTGATGCAGACCACGGGCGCTAGTATCTCCTATATACATACCAGGCCTGCGTCTAACGGCATCCAAACCTTCCAGTACAGTGATTTGGGCAGCCCCATAACTAGATTGATTATCCGCTGGTTTTTCATCTAAATTTTCAGTCATTTTTTATCTCAAAAATAATATCAACAACTTTGGTTTTGTCGTCGATAAAAGTTAGTTTTGAGGAGACTTTGAAGCTTTATAAATCTATTGGTTCTAGAGTTCTAGAGTGAATATGACAATACAAAAATACTTAAGAGAGTATAGAATTAACCCAAATAGTGAGCAGAATCAATTTGTCAGGATTTTACTTTGAAAAAAGTAGATTTGCCGATAATAGAGATAACTATCAAAAGATAGTCGAAGATCCTCTTTCATCGAAAAAAGAAAGAGAAAAAGCTGAGGATAATCTCAGGCTTCTGGAATTATTCCCCCCAGGAACATACTTTCAAAGATTACTTGCCCATCGCCTTAAAGTTTTTGACATAGCAAATCCTACCTGGCAAAGAAAAGGCAAACTAACTTATCCTAGAGGAGAGCTAGAAATTATAGTTGATCTTGACCTTGGTCCAGAATTAATGCGTGAAGAAGGAATTGATTTATACGAATGGGTTCCCAAGAGACACAATGTAATCCATTACATTGAAAAGGAAAAGAAAATTATTGGAACGGAATACGAAGCAGTGTTAAGAGAAGAAAGTGCCTTGGCTAAGATTTCTGAGTTTTTTGACATTGAGATTGATAGAGATGACCAAGCATATAACTTAAAAATGAAAAAAGGCGCTTTTGCAAGAGCCTTAAGTGGATTAACACCATTAGAAATATACTTTGAGTCGTATGTTAGATTCATCAACGCCGAACATGATTTAACTTTAGAACTGGAAAAAATAATTGCTAGAGCCGGCTTCTTACCAAAAGGAGCTGAGTTAGTTGGAGAACCTCATAGAAGAAGATGGCATATTCCAGAAGATTCTAAAGAACCAAAGTCTTTTTTTCAAGTAAGATTTTTTAAACATTAAAAAAATATTAGATTATTTAATCAAGGTTATCTTGTATACAACTTTTTAAATTTTTAAACCTTTCATAGGAATATTTCTTATCGGCTTCAGCCGTTTTTAGTATAACTCCTAATTCTCTATCTGAAAATTCTAACTCTGTAATAAGACCTTTAACAGCATAACAGTCAGCATTTAATTCTTTTTGTGATCCAGCTAGGATCAAGTTTCTATGATTTAACCTAATATGCGCAATCTCATGGTAGAAGATAAATGCTTGATATTCCTTTGGAAATTTAGATATTTCAACAGGATCATAATAAACCTTCCAACCACTATAATAAGCAATATTATCGTTGTGTTCACATCCATCTTTCTCAATAAAAACAATTTCATTTCCATTAGGATCAAAGTGTTGGTTCTGAGGATAATTAATAGAAACACAAGCAGTTAAAAGCAGAGCAGATAAAGTTTTTTTCAAACTTCATCAGTTCTCCAATGGGGATTAACTTCAATGTCTCCATAAGACTCTTTTTTTAAAAAACCTTCCCACGCAATCATTGCTCCTTGGTCTCCAGCTAAACTCATCGGTACTTTGTAAAATTTAGCCCCCCTTTCTCTGCACATAACATTTAACATTTCACAAAATCTTTGATTGGCCCCCACACCGCCAACTAACAGTAATTCTTTCTTGCCAGTATGAGCCATAGCTCTTTCCACTACTTCAGCCAGCATTGCAAAACAAGTTTCCTGCACAGAAAAGCATAAATCTTCTTTAGATATTGGTTCATCTAATCTCTTCTTCAATCCAGTTAAAATTTGTTTATGCTCAATATCAGTAGTGTAAGGTAAAGCATTACTTTTTCCAAGTAGTTTAAGTATGTTTTTTTTAGTAACTTTTTGTTGATACAATTGCTGTACTCTAGTTAGAATTCCAGAAAAAGAAACATCCATGCCTTTTACAACGTAAGGCAATCCAATGTATTTTCCTTTCTTAGCTAATTCTTCAATCTTAGGGCCAGCTGGAAATCCTAAATCCATTATCCTACCCAGCTTGTCTAACATATTTCCCAAACCTAAATCCAAGGTTTCTCCTATAACTTGATATTTGCCTTCTTCCACAATAATCTGAGTATTAACACCAGAAACATAAAGATAAACTGGGTCAGTCAATTTGTTCCACAATTTACCAATACTTAAATGAGCACAGCAATGATTAACTCCTACTAGCTTTTTACCATAATCTTGATTCCACTCTTTAACTTTTTTATAACCAAACCATAAACAAGGGTCTAAACCAGGTCCGGCAGAGTAAGCAATAAGTCCTATATTCCAGAACTCAATTTTGGCTTCTTCTAAAGCTTTCTTAAGAATATCTTCAGCCACTCTTTCATGATGTTTGACCACATCATCCGGGACCATGCCCTTACTTAAAGAGGTATAACTATCTTTAATATTAGCTAAGATTTCTCCTTGATCGGTTACAATTCCCACTCCAAAAGTGTGGGCAGTCGATTCTACACCTAAAATGATCATAATTTACTTATTTAAAAGCCCATTTTTAAAACTTTTTGAGAAATTAATGCCCACTTAAGGGTAGTCACATTTACAAAAGATTTATAAAGGAAATTCAGTTTTAACGATTTAGATTTAATAAACAAGAGGTATCATTAAAAATGGCAATTAATAGATTATATGCAAGCATCGCAGGTATAGGCGCTTCAGTTATAGCTGCAGCAGTCATTTACCAAAATTGCGCAAGTAACAACAAGGAAGAAAAAGCAAAACAAATAGCAGGCTGTTCTAGAGAACTAGTACTAAACCCTGAATACAAATTAAATGATGGAAGTACTGCAACTATAAAAGTCTGTATTGAAGATATTTTTGTTGGTAATATCAAAGTAGCGCCAGTAAGAAACCAATATAATGATGCTGAAGAAGCAGGACAGGCTGTTACACAAAGATTAACTGACGCTTTTGGAGCTGCAAAAAGTATGGAAGTAAAAAAAGATTCTTTTACTGAAAAGAATCTAGTAAACCCAACGTATGGTGCTACCGCAACAACGTCAAGGCAATAACGTTTTTAATAAATTTTTTCTTCAAAACAATTATAAAACAGGACACTAAAATAGTTCTATGTTTAAAATAACTCATACTGATAACCTATCCAGAGTAGGAAATTTAACTACTGCTCATGGTAGAGTAGAGACACCTTTCTTTATGCCAGCAGCTACTAAAGCTACCGGTAAAGTTATCACCACTGATGATTATAAACAGAACAAGGTTAAAGCAATTATCGCTAATGCGCTTATTCTCAGCCTTAAACCTGGAATTGAAGTTATTCAGAAAGCTCAAGGGATTCACCGATTTATGAATTTTCAGGGAATAATTTTCACTGACTGCGGCGGCTTTCAAATGTCGCGCGGCATTTTTGAAATGAAAAGTAAAAAAGGTTTGCATTTTAGAAATCCTTACAATAACAGTAAAGTTGTCGTTACACCAAAAAAAATGATGGAAATTGAATTGTCGATTGATAGTGATGTCGCGATGATGCTGGATGATATGTCTGGTTACGGTGTTTCGTATGAAGAAGCCAAATTGGCGATGGAAAATACTCACCGCTGGGGGAAAGAAAGTTTAGATTGGCATAATAAATTAAAAGGTAATTCAAAACAATTACTATTCGGAATAGTCCAAGGTAATTTCTTTTCAGATTTAAGAGAACAATCAGCCAAATTCATTAATTATTTAGATTTCGATGGAATCGCCATTGGAGGTGTAGCTATCGGTGAACCAAAAGATAAAATGCATGAAGCAGTTGATGCAGTCTTAAAACACATAACAACAGAAAAACCTCGATACGTGATGGGGGTGGGAAGCCCAAGAGAAATTCTCGAACTTATTGAGAAAGGGATCGATTGTTTTGATTCAGTTTACCCAACACAAGTAGCTAGGAGAGGCACTCTTTTCACCAGAGCAGGTAAAGTCATAATTGATCAAATCAAATACCAAAATGACCTCACCCCTATAGAAAAGAATTGCCAGTGCCATACCTGTAAGAATTATACTAGAGCATACTTACATCACCTATGCAAAGTTAAAGAACCGATTTACAAAAGATTTGCTAGCATTCATAATACCTACTTTATACAAATGATGATGCAAGAAGCAAGAGAAGCAATTAAGAAAAATAAATTTAAAGAATTTAAAGAAAAAACTATTAAAAATTTTAATTAGTAAAAAAGTCAAGTATGTCCTCAGGAGTTCCTGTTTTTTTCTTAAATAATTCTGAATACCCACAATGGCTACAGGTAATAGTTACCATCTTTACACTTTGAACATCAAATATCTTTCCCCAGAAGCCGCCGGCTGCTCTCAACTGGCCCGTTTCATAGGTAGTATTAGAACATTTAGTACACTTGTAATGAATCTTAGAATTCATCATCTATTTACTGCTTGCAGCCTGTCTTTCTAAGTCTTTCTTTTTAGCAATAGCATTACTTTTACCTGAACACTGAGAAGCATTAACAATTTCGTCAGCTAAAGCATCTTCAATTTTTATTTTTTTGTTAAAAGATCGAATGTAAGCTCCCTGCGTCATAAATCTTAGCGCTAAGTCAATTCTTCTTTGAGGTGAAACTTCTACTGCTTTAGGATACCTAGCTCCCCCGTACTCAACAGCAATAACCTCTTCTCTAGGAGCCGTATTTTCAACAGCCTTAACTAAAATAGCCAGAGGATTTTGTTTCAATTTAGCTTCTGCTTTAGTAAGAGCTTTCTCTACAATAGTTAACACTTTAGTTTTCTTGCCAGTATTATGGCCAGAACTCATGAAATGTTTTTTACTTTTATGACCGGAACTCATTAATTTTGAAGCTAGTCTTTCCACAATAAAGGTTTGAGATTTGTGAAACCTGTTTCCCGCATATCGAGCTCCAGTTTTAGGTATAATTTTAGGGTCCAAAGTCAAATATCTTTGTAAACCGGGATCATTTACTTTAATCCCTGCAGTATCCCATTTATTGAAAAATTTAATATCTGAACTCATCTTCTAGCTTTCTCCAACTTGCCTCTCAACAAAGCATTCAAACTTTGATCATTAACTTTTATAACCCGCCATCTAACACCAGGGATGTCGCCTTTTGCCCTTCCCATTTTACCGCCGATACATTCCACCAAAACTTCATCGTGTTCATTAATTAACTTTTGAGCACCATCGCCAGGCATGAAAGCAGTAACTTGTTTGCCATTTTTAATTAATTGTACTCTAGCGCACTTCCTCATAGCTGAGTTTGGCTGTTTAGCTTCAACTTGAATTTTTTCTAAAACAATAGCTTTAGCCTGTGAAGAGCCAGCCAAAGGATCAACTTTTTTCTTAAGTTTTTTCCTATTAATTAATTTGAAGTTCCTTCTTCTCTTCCTCAGCTTCTTAGCTGCTCCCAATCCCATCGATTTACTGGCCATTTATACTACCTTTAGTTCAACATTGAAAAACCGCTGTACGGCTCTACTTATAAGCTTTAGGGTTCTACCCTCACGTCCTATTAATAAACTTTTTGTTTTTTTCTGGCTGTCTTTAATATAAATTATACCCTCTTCTTCTATTATTTCTTCAACTCTAACTGGATAAATAACCGCTCTAACAAAATCAATCACATTGTCCTTATATTCAATAACTTTAACTTTTTTTGCTAGTTTAGCCTGAACTTTCTTAATAGTAGACCCATTTTTACCTAGAATTCTTCCCATTTCTCCGCGAGGCACTATAATATAGAAATTTTCGTCATCACCAAAACAATCTTTAACTTTAGAATTAGTCATCCTTTCTATTAAAGAAGATAATCCTAAACTATCTTGATCAAGTTTTAAACGAACCATTTAATCCTTTAATGTTCCCAGCACAGAAACAAAAAAATTCTTTTTACAAAACACGCCGAACTCTTCATTGCTTTGTCCCAAAATAACTACAGGGATTGAAACAATCTCGGCATATTTTTGAATATCTAATTTAATCTTATCCGGGCAATTAACAGCAAGAAATACCCTCTCTAAGCTTTTTCCATTTAAAGCTTTTAGAACGCGTTCTTTACCAATAATTACTTTCTCATTTTGTAACTTCTCTTTAAGATACTTCGTTTGATCAATAGTTTCTTTTTTTATCATTTAAATCACTTTATTTTGGTTACTAGCCCAGGTAATCCTGTCCCTAAAGGAACTGGTTGGTTGATCATAACATTCTCAACTACTGAAGTTAAATGATCAATTTCCCCTTCCAAGGCAGCATTAATTAAATGTTTGATAGGAGTTTCAAAAGAAGCTCTAGCTAAAACTGAAGCCTTTTCACTAACTACTCCATATCTAGTTATTCCTTTCACAGTTCCACTGGTGCACATAATATCCGCAACTAACATTATATGCCTAATATCTATATTTAATCCTTGCGCTTCTATGACTTTATAAACTTCATTGATAATAGCTTGCCTAGCTGCTTCGATGCCTAGTACCTCATAAACCTCTCTTAAGTCATTACTAGAAGTTCTAGTAAAGTCAACTTCTGGCAATTCTAAAATATCTTTAAGATTTTTACCTGAAGTCAGCACGATATATTCTTCTCCCCTTTTTACTGGAAGAACTTGTTTGATACCTTTAACTCCCTTAACTTTGATAACTTTAACTTTTTCTTTTAACCCATATAACGCCTTAAGATCTTCTGTTGATTTATCTTTCTGTTTTAAGATAATTGTATCGTCTTTATCTTCTATTATAAAACCTTTAGCTTTAGGTTTAAGTAATTTTGCCATTTCTTTTACTGACAAATCATAATCTTCCATCAGCTCCTTACTAAATTTGATGAATAAAGTCTGCTCAAAAATATTTAGAGAATATTCTGAAACTAATTCTCCCAGCAATGTTTCCTTAATTGAAGAAGCAAATTTTTTAATACCATCGACAGTATTATGCGAGCTTTTTAAGTAAATCTCCATCATCGGAGTCTTAATCTCTTTTTGGCAGTCAAAAATTTCTATAATCCTTGGCAGACCTGTAGTAACGTTCATTTCAGCAACTCCTGCCAAGTGGAAAGTGTTAAGAGTCATTTGCGTACCAGGTTCTCCAATACTTTCTGCTCCTACTAATCCGACACATTCTCCTGCATTAACTGAAGAAAATTTATAGATCTTTAACACTTCTTCCATAACTTTTTCCATTTTATCCTTAGACAAATTAGCAGGTATAGCTTCTTCTATTGCTTTGAGAATACTTTCAGGTAATTGATCTTGATATAACTTTAAGATATCTTCGTGTTTCATTTTATTCCTCTATACGAATAGTTTAAAACTTTGAAAATTTTCATTTTGTGTCCTCAATAACCTGTTCAACTATTCTTTTGACATCGATAACTCCATTTTTAGTTTTGGAAACATCTAAACCATCTTCGCCATATTTAAATTGGATTATTTTTCCACTAGCATCTCTTACGGTTCCATCATATTCAACTTTCAAATCCTGCATGGCATTAGACAATCTTCTATATAAATAACCTGATTTCGGGGTTCTTAAAGCGGTGTCCATTAAAGCGTCCCTTCCAGTCATTGAACCAAAAAAGAATTCAAAGGGTTTAAGGCCTGTCTTGAAATTACTTCTAATAAAACCATGAGCCTTAGAACCTAAATCTCCCCGTTTGAAATAAGGCAAGGTTCTGTTTCTATAACCAGTATCAATTCTCTTACCTCTTAAAGCTTGCTGACCAACTACTGCAGTCATCTGAGCAATATTCAAGGCATTACCTCGAGCTCCACTACGAGCCATACTTAAAGCTGCACTATCTTTAGCCTGTTTCATAGCAGCATTACCGCTTTTGTTACGAGCCCGGTTTAAAGCTTCCAAGATTCTTAATTCTAGAGTTTCAGCTAAACTTCTTCCAGGCAATGGCTCTAATTTACCCGCTTGATACTTATTGATTAATTCCTGAACTTCTTGCTCAGCTTTTTCAATTATATCTTCAACTTCATCATTAATTTCAGGAGCGACATCCATGTCAGATATTCCAATTGAAAATCCTCTTCGCGCCAGTACTGCAATGCCTAGTTTAGAGATTTTTCCCAATAAGTCAGCAGTGTAAGAAGCTCCGTATCTTTCATAAATATTTCTAAGCATTAAACCGCTCTCTTGACCTAAATTAGCTTTATCCATTAAACCAGTTTTTAACTGGCCTTTAACTATCTTGACTTCATTGCCGCTTTTATCTTTACCAGTAAAACTGAAGTCTTTTGGCAAGAGAATCGAAAAGACTTCTTTCCCATCGATACTATCTTTGTTAGGCAATGAACTTAAATCGTCAACACCACAGCTATACAACAAATCGACAGCTTCATTTCTAGATAATACTAGTTCTTTAGTTAATAAGTAATTACCAGTAATTCCATCCTGGATACAACCAACTACACTTAATCCGTACCTTGGGCTAATCAATTGGGTTTCTACCAACATCAAAATTTGAGCTTCAGCTCTAGCTTCCTCCGTTTGAGGAATATGTAAATTCATTTCGTCGCCATCAAAATCAGCATTATAAGGATTACAAACCGCTGGATTTAATCTAAAAGTCCTACCAGGCAGAACTCTAACTTTGTGGCACATCATACTCATCCGATGTAATGATGGCTGCCGATTAAATAAAGCAATGTCGCCGTCAATCAAATGTCTCTCTACTACATAACCAACAGCTAATTCATCTAAAATTTCTTGTTTAGTTTCTGCAGTAATAGTTTTTCTTTTTCCATCAGACTTTAGAACATAATTAGCTCCAGGGTACTTTTTGTTGCCATTTTCAATATATTTTCTTAAATATTCGATGTTCCATTCAGTAACTCTTTCTGGAACAGTCAGGTTCATAGCCATTCTAAATGGCACGCCGACTTCATTTAACTCAATTAAAGGGTCTGGACTAATCACAGTTCTAGCTGAAAAATCAGTTCTTTTACCAGCTAAATTATGACGGATTCTTCCTTCCTTGCTGCTGATTCTGCTGGCTAGAGTTTTTAGAACCTGGCCGCCTCTATGACGAGCTGGAGGCAGCTGTGGAACACTATTGTCAAAAAAAGTAGTAATATGATACTGTAATAAATCCCACAGATCTTCTATTATTACTTCTGGAGCACCGGCATTGATATTTTCAAATAAACGTTGATTAATCCTTACAATATCGCCCAGTTTATGAGTCAAATCATCTTCGCTTCTTTCTCCTGACTCTAAAGTAATGCTTGGCCTCATGGTTACTGGCGGGATTTGCAGTACTGTTAACACCAGCCATTCCGGTCTGAATTCAAGCGGGCTAAACCCAAAGATTTGAAGATCTTCATTCGAGATTTTTTCTAATCTAGCCCTGGCTTCAATAGGACTTAAACGGATTTCATTTTCGTAATAAGAATAAGGCTTTTCTAACTTAATCTTATCCTGCTTAGTGTCACAATGAGGACATTTTTCTTTCAATTTGTATTTAGATACGATTTCTTTAATTTTTTTTCTCCGAGCTTCGAAACCCTCTTCTGTCCCAACTTTACCTAATAAACTAAGATAACGCTTAACCTCAACATCCGGTATTAGAACTCTTCCACAAGATTTACAAGAAGATTTTAGTAAATCCAAGATTTGCCTAACAAATTTAATATGAATAACCGGACGAGCCAGCTCAATGTAGCCAAAATGGCCTGGACATTCTTTTAGTTTCTGTCCGCACAGTTTACATCTAAGTCCAGGATCAATTACTCCTAAACGAAGATCCATCAAACCGCCATCTACTGGATAACCTTCTCGGTCATATAATTCAGGAGTCACAATTTTAGCAGCTGCCGCTGCTACTATCTGTTTTGGGGAAAATATCCCAAAAGTGATACTTTCAATTTTTTCGTGGACGCTTAGATTCATGTTTTAACTCCCAATTCCTTTCGATACAAAAGCTACAAATTTTTGATCATTTTTAGTCATCATTTTTTAGTCAATATTTATTTTTTAAGTTCAACTTTGTATAAATCCCTAAGCTTCTAAATTCATCTAGTAGCAGCTTAAAAGCATAACTCATTTCAATATTAGATACATTAGAATCTTCACCATATAATGGCGAGATAGCCTTGCCATTTCTTCGAATATCATAGTAGCCCATCAACCCAGATTGTTCACAAACTGGAACAATTACTTTATCAGCATCAAACCTTTCTTTTAATAATAAAGTAGCTCCGTGAGCAATGAAAGTATCTTTCTCCATCTCTCCTAACCTTAATCCACCTTCCTTAGCCTTACCTTCAGTTGGTTGTCTAGTTAGCAATTGGATTGGTCCTCTAGCTCTGGATTGCATCTTATTAGCCACCATATGTCTTAATCTAAGATAATACATGTTTCCAACATAAATTCTAGCTAGCATCTGCTTACCGGTTCTGCCATCAAAAAATACTTCAGTTCCATCATCCTTAAATCCCAGAGTCAATAATTCTTCCCTTAATTTATCCTCACTCTCAGCTTCAAATAGAGTTCCATCGACAAATCTACCGCTTAAAGCTCCAACTTTCGCGCCGATCAACTCAATCAAATGCGAGATAGTCATCCTTGAAGAAATACCATGCGGCGTAAAAATCAGGTCAGGAACAATGCCAGATTCAGCAAAAGGAATATCCTGTGGTGGAACTAAAATGCCTGTAACTCCTTTCTGGCCATGACGGCTGGTAAATTTATCTCCAATTTCTGGAATTCTTTCTTCTCTTAATCTAACTTGAATCAAACGATTACCTTCTTCATTTTCAGTTATTACCACAAAGTCAGCTACCCCTTTTTCACCATGTTTCAACGCTATTGAACTTTCTCTTCGTGTTGCTGCTGACAAATTATATTCATCTAAACTGCTTAAGAATCTTGGAGGACTAGTTCTTCCAATGATCACATCCCCTTCATCAACCTTGGACTCGGGGTAAATAATTCCATCTTCCTCTAAGAATCTATAATCATTTTCACTTCTGTAACCTTTAACATCTTTGTTAGGGATAGATACTTCGTCCACTAAACCACCAGAATAACGTAATTCTTCTGCACTAACCGGCCTAAAGTAAGTACTTCTAGCTAAACCTCTTTCCACCGAAGCCTTGTTAAGTATTACTCCATCCTCCATGTTATATCCATCATAACACATAACCGCGACCACCATATTTTGTCCTGAAGGATGCAAGGCATAATCAGTTACATCATGAATCTTAGTTTTAACTATTGGGAAATGCGGATAATGAAGAATATTGGCATCCATATCCATCCGCAGGTTGTAATTAGCAGCATAAAATCCCAAAGCCTGCTTCTGATTTTTACTTCCAATAATAACCCTTGATGACGGTGCGTAATTAGCAAATGGCACTAAAGAGGTAGTAATGCCGCATAAAGACCCCTTAGTTATTTCCAAGTGGCTGTGATCGGTAGTTAAATCTTCTTCTTGGTAGGCTACTAAAGCATTTTCCTCTTCAGCTGCATCTAAATATTCAATCACACCTTGACGCACTAAATCCAACCACGTTATTTCGTTATTATGTAATTGGTCTAAATGTTTGTCAGTTAATAGAGGTTTGCCCTCTTTAACAATAATTAGCGGCCTTCGGGCTCTTCCTTCATCACTCATTACATAAACATCATCAGTCTCAATATCATGATAAACATTAACATCTTCAGCTACATCGCCTTTTCGCCTTAAATCTTTGAGATCCTCAACAAAAACTACTGGATCATCAACTGTTCCAAGATATTTTGAGTTTATATACACGTCAGCCATTTTATACTGCTTCCCTCAACCCTATTCCTTTCATCTTTTCAATTACTTCATTTTCTTCTAAGCGTTGCGATAATGAGCATAACATTGCTAAATTTTTACGTAAACCAATATTAGTTCCTTCTGGAGTTTCAATAGGGCATAATCTTCCTAAATGGGTACAATGTAAAGCTCTAGCATCGAAATTTTCTTGAGATGTGGATAGTGGACTAGCTATCCTCTGCAGGTGTGAAATCATATCTAAGAAGTTGGTACGGCTCATTCTCTGAGAAACTCCCTGCCTGCCGCCAACCCATTCCCCTGTAGCCATTGATGAATATATTCTTGAAGTTAATAATTTATCCCTAATAATTACTCTAATTGAAGGCAGCTTCCCTCTCTTTATAATTCTCTGAAAGTTATAAAGAATATCACCTACTAAAACTTTGAAATTTACCCTAAATAAGTCTAACAACAAATCACCAGCCATTCTAATTCTCTTGTTAATATAATGATCTTTATCGTCGGCTTGTCTAGTCCCATCTTCAACATCTATAAACTTCTTAATCATTTTAGCCAAATTTCTGGCTTTAGCTAAGCGATAAGGCGATTCAGTTCCAACATTAGGCAATAAATATTTGTCAATTACTTCTTTAGTTCTTTCCATTCTAATCTCCCTAACTTGGGCGATACCAATTCTCTTAGCTATGTAATCGATAGCCTCATCTTGAGTTTTTAGATCAACAAACTCAAATAGATTTAATAGTACTTCCTGATAAGTTTTATTCATGGAGATTGCTTTCATTATATCTTCATCTCTGAGCATCCCCAAGGCCTTAAGAACTACAACCACCGGCATAGACTTAACTCTCGTGAATGTTATGTAGTAAATACCATCTTTTTTCTTTTCAAAGGTATGAGGTATTTTATATGAACCTTTAGCTGCAAAGAATCTGCCGCTTAATTCTCCATTGCCAGAATTTTCTACCATAAAATTATTAGCGGCTAGATCTTCAACATTTACAATAACTCTTTCTGTTCCATTGATTATAAAGTACCCGCCAGGATCGGTTGGATCTTCACCACGTTTTATTAAATCATCCCGATTCAAGCCGTTTAGATTACAATGTTTGCTCTTTAGCATGATCGGCATTTTACCGATTTCAGCCATGAAGTTTTCTCGCTGAACATCATTGATGTAAGAACTTACTTCCAAGAAAATAGGAGCGTGATAAGATATTTTCCTTAATCTAGCTTCCATTGGGAAAATTGGGCGTTTGCTTCCATCGGCTTCAATTATTTCCGGCCTTCCGACAGTGATTCTGCCAAATCTGATTTTAAATTTTTCAATGTTATGTGGAATAATCGTTGGCTCAGCTTCTTTGTTTTCTTCAATTACTTCCTGCATTCCTGATTCTAATAAAGTGTTAAAAGATTGAATATTACTTTCAACGAATTTTTTCTCTTCAAAATATTTTTTGATTAATATTGATCGATCTTTAGTCATCCTTAACCCTCAATAACAAAGCGATAATGGAAGAACGTACCAGCAGTTTTGCTGTCACGTTCTACTTTAATAATATCACCTGCTTTAACTCCCAGCTTGATAATAGCTGGATCATTTTTAAGAATTTTAGGCAACTGCCTGGGAGAAATTGAATATTTTTCTAGAAGCTTTTTATGTTCAGCTTCTGAGACTTTACTATGCTTAGGTACCAATAGATGTTTAGTGATGTCCACAGTCATTTTATTTCGAGTATGAGCGGGCCGGACGAGATTTGAACTCGCGACCGCTTGATTACTTCCTTGACTTAAAAGTCAAGCGCTCTACCAAGCTGAGCTACCGGCCCAAAACGCCCTGGCCGGGATTTTCATATGATCATCCATTTTGAACCCGGGTCGAAGCCTTTCTCCAGCGAAGATTACCCCTTCACCTCGACAGGGCTTCATGCTAGGCCGAACTACACTACCAGGGCATTAATATAACATTATATTATCTAAGTGCAGAATAATCCCACCAAGAAAATAATTTGTCATTTTTCAGGTAAAACAGCAGTTTGTTTATAAATGTTGTGGTCAAATTGAATTCTATCAGTTAAGACTATCCGAAAATGTAAGGGAAAGCTAGAACCTTGCTTTCCCTCTTAAGTCCCCCCACCCGGATTTGAAGCCACTACCCACTGGACAAGTTCAGCTCTAATTTATAATTCTCAGATTTTTCAGATATTTTAATGAGAATTAAAAAATTAAAAGATGGTTTTGGGAAATTGACTGCAAGTAAAGCTAGACTTATTGCACATTTAATAGGCGATGGTTGCGTCTATAAATGTCGTACCGATTATAATATAAAATTTGAAGTAAAAGATCTGGATTTATTACAAGATTTCGAGAAAGATCTTTTAGCGGCATATAGATTAAAACCTACAAATGGTTTAAACCCATCTGGCAAAACCGGCGTGCTAATTCCTTATGTTCGACTCAGATCAAAAAAAGCATTTGAAGATCTAAAAACTTATTGTGAATTCGATTCACGACATTGGACTGTTCCAATACAAATAAAAAATAGCAATCCTAGAATTAAAAGAGAATTTTTAAGAGCGTTATTTGATGATGAGGGAAGTGTGATACCGTATGGTAAGTCGGCAATTATTAGATTATAGAGAGTTTTGAATAACCACCCGTTTCACAAAATTTATAGCCTATAACATTCTTCTTTCTCGTCATAGAGGTGATATCTATGAGTTTTAACCAATTCATTCTTAAAGAACAATATGTTAAAGTTA
>Ga0209542_10006511_pt1 | contig 22681 bp, 21 predicted proteins | sample RifCSPhighO2_01_FD_184028 | JGI IMG/M metagenome (GOLD analysis project Ga0209542, IMG submission 184028) | Soil microbial communities from Rifle, Colorado - Rifle CSP2_plank highO2_0.1 (SPAdes) (version 2) | ecosystem: Environmental > Terrestrial > Deep subsurface > Rock core/Sediment ... | reverse complement strand
TATTGACAATGATTTCTATTAGTGGTTAAATGGACTATAATAAATAAGCGGTAATAATGTGGAATTAAATTATAAGAAAATTTGTTCAGGCTTTTTAAGGGGATTGCCTCAAAGAACAATTAATGTTATTGAGAGGCGTTTTGGTTTGAAAACAGGGAAGAGGGAGACATTGGACGCGATTGGTCAGAATTATGAAATTACAAGAGAAAGGGTTCGCCAGATTGCGGAAGCCGGGCTTGCTGAAATAAAACCAAAAGCAAAAGCCCATGAAAATATTTTTGCTGATTTTAGCAATGTCTTGGAGTCTTTCGGGGGTATTAAAAAAGAGGATATTTTTTTAGATATTCTGGCTGGAAAAAAATTCAGAAATGAAGTTTTCTTTTTGCTGAATTTGAGCGGAGATTTTTCCAGAATTGGGGAAGACGATTCTTTTTATTCTTTTTGGACTAAAAGTCAGTCCGTTGTTGATAGCGCGAAGAAAGCCGTAGAACTTGTTTCCGCTAAACTCAGAGTGGAAAATAAATTGTTTTCCATAAACGAACTTTTCGCATTAGAGGATCAAGAGTTAGGAGAGACGCTGGGGAAAAAAATAAGCGACAATGTTTTTGCTTCCTATGTTGAAATTTCAAAGGAAATACAAAAAAATCCAGAGGGCCGCTTGGGGCTGAAAAATTGGCTTGAAATAAATCCTCGCGGAATAAAAGACAAAGCGTATTTGGTTTTTAAAAAACAAGAAAAGCCGTTGCATTTTGCTCAGGTGGCATCCTTAATAGGCCAGTTGCCTTTTCCTTCTGAAAGAAAGGCGCATATTGCCACAGTTCACAACGAACTTATAAAAGACGATAGGTTTGTTTTGGTTGGCAGAGGTCTTTACGCCTTAAAAGAATGGGGCTATGCGCCGGGGTTGGTTAAGGATGTTATAATTAAAACAATAAAAGAGGCGAATGCGCCTCTCTCAAAAGAAGAAATATTAAATAAGGTCTTAAAACAACGCTTCGTGAAGCAGAACACTGTACTCTTAAATTTGAACAACAGGGATTACTTCTTGAAAGATTCTCGGGGAAAATATACAATAAAGGAGGCGTAATTTAATTACCTTGTTAAAAAATTACGGCTTTCAAAAATAGCGGAGCGGTATTTTTCGATAAAGCTTAATTTTCGATGCTTCCTCAAATTGCTGATTTTCTCAATAAAATTATTCCTGCGGTCCATTTTGTTTGGGAGTTTTTTTTGGCTTGGTGGTGGGTTCCGTTGCCTTTTATTTTATGGAAGCCGTTTTCTTTTCTTTGGCTTTGGTGGAGGACTGACAATTTTTTAAAAAAAATAAAAATGGTTTTAATTGAAGTGAGAATACCGAAAGAGGTTTTGAAGCCGATAAGAGCGATGGAAGTTGTTATGGACCATTTATGGCAGGTTCTTTATGATGGTCCGGATTGGTGGGAAAAATGGGTTGATGGGAAAATAATTCTCGGCTATTATTTTGAGTTTGCCTCAATCGGGGGAGAGCCGCATTTTTTTATCAGGATTCCGGAAACAGTCAGGGATTCTGTTGAGGCGGCTATATATTCCCAATATTCGGAAGCGGAAATATCAATCGTGGATGATTATACGAAAGATGTTCCCCAAAATATACCCAATAAGGACTGGGATTTATGGGGATGCGATTACCGGCTTTTATCTCCTAACCCATATCCAATTAAGACTTATGTTGATTTTGAGACAGAACATGAGGCAAAAGAAGAAAAAAGGATTGACCCTTTGGCGCAGTTATTGGAAATTAGCGCGAAAATAAATCTCGGGGAACAGCTTTGGATACAGATAGGCGCTAGCCCGGTTACAAATAAAGAATATCCGTGGGTTGACGAAGGGAAAAAAATAAGAGACGAGGTATCCAGAAGGACGAAAAAACAAAAACCCGGCCGGGCTATGATCTTGGACGCCATTGATGTTTTGGCGACAGGCAATGTGCCCAAAGAGCCTGCTGAAGAAAAAGAACTAATCCCTCCGGAAATGAAGCTCACCCCTGGAGAAAGAGACATATTAACGGCGATTGAGAAAAAACTTTCCAAAAGGGGATATGCCTGCCATATAAGATTTATTTACCTCGGAAATAAAAATGTTTTTTATAAGCCAAAGCTGAGGCTTCCGCTCGGTTTTTTTTCCGCTTTTTCAACCCAGAATCTCAATAATTTAGTGCCGAAAGGCCAGCCGTTTATAACAAAAATTGCAAAGACCTGGTTTTTGCCTATGAACGCGAGCTTTATCATTGACCGGCGGTTGTATCTAAGGAAAAGAATCCTGCTCAGGAAATATGTAAAGAGAGATAACCCTTACTCCCCGCTTCCTGTCAAGTGGCCGTCTTGTTTTATTTTGAATAGCGAAGAGCTGGCGAGCATATTCCATTTCCCGGGTAAATTAAGCGCTCCGGCTCCTTTTATTGAAAGAATAGAATCCAAAAAAGGCGAAGCGCCGTCCGGCTTGCCCACGGAATAGCGTTCGGCGGTAGCTCTCTCAAGCACCGACCATAAAAATCTCCAGCGGGATTTCTCGGGGTCTAAATTCTCGGCGGCTGATCGAGCGCTCAATGCCTTTGGCGCTCGGGAGCGAGCCGAGAATTTGAGCGAGCGAGGATATTGGCCGAGCGAGCGTACCATCCAAAACCGCATCCCCGAGCGGTTTGTTTATTTTTGGATTTTTGGTTATTATAAAATATAGAAATACACAGGCTTGCGCCCGCGGTATTCGCATAAGAAATATAAATTATGTCAAACGATTATTTGAAAATTTTGGAAAGATTTAAAGGAAAATCAGCAGTAATTTTTGTTGATGAAGCAAGTTTATTTTATTCTCAAAAATTTTTGGGGTGACGTATTGATTGGAAGAAAGTTTTAGAATTTTTTGGACAATTTTACGATATAAAAATAGCCGGATATTATATGGGTATGCCCCTCAATAGAGAAGCTTGCGAACAGAATATTTTAATTAAAAATAGGTTAGAGAAAAGCGGGTTTAAGGTTATTTCAAAGCCGCTTAAGAAAATTTATTTAGATAACGGAAGGAGAAATTTTATTTATAAATGCAATTTTGATGTTGAGATTGCCCGCGATGTGATTAGAAATCTTAACGGAATTGATTTAGTTATACTGGCAAGCAGCGATAGCGATTTTATGGGGTTAAAAGATGATGCGGTTTCTCGCTGGAAGAGATTTATTTTTGCCTATTTTGAATATAACGCGGCATGGGAAATCAGACGTTCTTATCATTTATTTTTTGAAGAGATCCGGGAGAAAATTTGGCACAAAATAAACCCCGAAAATTAATTCGGGGTGAAATCACTGCTTTTAGTGTAGCAAAACCAAAAATGGTGTCAAGGGCAAGTATTGTATAATACAAAATTCGCTCGCCCGCAACGATACGCGCGTAGCGTTGCGGGCAGGCATATTCGCATCATATTTTTCGCATTTCCGTAGATTAGCATATCATTTGTAGATTTGCATTATGAACAACGATATAAATTTTTTTGCGGAGACAACTTATCGGAATATCAAGAGAAAATTCGGCATAAAAATTGACGACAGGAGAAGGCATATCTATATTATTGGGAAAACCGGGATGGGGAAAACCAATTTGCTTCAGAATATGGCTGCCCAAGATATTATGAATGGCAAGGGGGTTGGCTTTGTTGATCCGCACGGAGAAGCGGCTGAAGAACTTTTGGATTTTGTCCCGGCAAGCAGAATAAACGATGTAATTTATGTAAATCCGTCTGATATTAATTATCCAATCGCTTTTAATATAATGGAAAAAGTGGCGCCTGAATATCGGCATTTGGTAGCGGGCGGTTTGATGGGCGTTTTCAAAAAAATCTGGCCCGATGTATGGTCTGCCAGAATGGAATATATTTTGAACAATACTATTATGGCTTTGCTGGAATATCCAGGTTCCACTTTGCTTGGGATAAATAGAATGCTGTCTGACGCTGATTTCCGTAAAAAAGTGGTTGATAAAGTGACAGACCCAATGATTAAAGCGTTTTGGGTTAATGAATTTGCTAAATACGCCCAGAAATATGAAACAGAAGCAACGGCAGCTATCCAAAACAAAGTAGGTCAATTTATTTCAGCTCCTTTGATAAGAAATATTATCGGCCAAGTTCAGTCAAACATTGATATGAGGCAGATTATGGATCAAGGGAAAATTTTAATTTTGAATCTTTCAAAAGGGAGAATCGGTGAGGATAATTCAAAACTTTTAGGCGCTCTCTTGATAACCAAATTGCAATTAGCGGCAATGACAAGGGTGGATATCCCGGAAGAAAAAAGAAAGGATTTCTTTTTATATGTTGATGAATTTCAGAATTTTGCCACAGAGTCGTTTGTCACAATTCTTTCCGAGGCGAGAAAATACCGATTGGATTTAATTTTGGCAAACCAATACATTACCCAAATGGTGGAAGAAGTGAGGGATGCGGTTTTTGGCAATGTGGGAACTCTGATTTCTTTTCGAGTTGGGGCTGAAGACGCTGATTATTTGGAAAAAGAATTCAGTCCGGAATTTTTGGCGCAGAATTTTGTCAATTTGGCGAAATATGATATTTATTTGAAACTTATGATAGACGGCTTGGCCGGTCGGCCGTTTTCCGCGAGAACATTGCCTCCATTTCCAAAAAGCAAAGAGACAAATAAAGAAAAGATTATTAATGTTTCCAGGGAAAAATGCGGAACTCCTCGCCAAAAAGTTGAAGAAAAAATTTCTAAATGGGCGGGATTTGAGGAAATGACAGAGGCATATTCAAAAGCTGTTGTTATAGAGCAAAAAAGCAATATTCTCTATGACGCTGTTTGTTCTGTTTGTAAAAAACAGGCTAAAGTTGTTTTTCCGCCGGACGGAAAGAGGCCGATCTATTGTAAATCCTGTTTGAAGAGAGTAAGGGTGCCTGCTCGCAATATTTCGCCCGCCAGCAGTGCTTCGCGTAGCAATGCGGGCTGGCAAGAGAACCAAATTGAGAAAGCGAGGCAGGAGAGCAGAAGCGCGGTTCAAGAAAAAAAACTGATAGAGCTTGTTCCATTAGACCGAGCCATCAGCGAGTCAACGGTTTATTTCGGCAAGCAGAAAGATAAAAATGAAGCGCATAGAAAACACAAGGAGGTTGATTTGAAGGGATTAAAGAAAATTTTAGACGAATCTCTGGAAGGAGAAAAATAAAATTACGAGAACATTTATCTTTGAAATGGTAATATATATTTATGGAGGAAAAGAAAAATTAGAGTATAAAAAAACACAGCTTAAAGACGAAACATTAAGCCGTGTCTTTTCATAATGATTCTAGTTTAACCTTATCAAATCTAAGGTCGTTGTTAATGGCTATATAATACTTATGAAAACAGTCAAAGATTTTAATGTAAAAAATAAAAGGGTTTTAGTTAGATGCGATTTTAATGTGCCATTGGATAAAAAAGGGAATATTACTGATGATTTCAGAATAAGGCAGACTTTGCCCACCTTAAGGTATTTGCAGGAAAATGGGGCAAAGCTTGTTTTGGCAAGCCATTTTGCCGATGGGAAATGTCTGGACCATGTTTGGAAAATAGTAAAAGAATTTATCGGCGAAAAAGATATTGTATTTTTAGAAAATTTACGCCTTAACAAGGGAGAGGAAGAAAACAGCAATAATTTTGCTAAAGAGCTGGCTGATTTGGCTGATATTTATATCAATGACGCTTTCGGGGTTTGCCATAGGACTCACGCTTCGGTTGTCGGCGTTCCAAAATATCTGCCCTCTGGCGCCGGATTTTTGCTTAAAAAAGAAACCAGTATTTTAAGCAGGATTATGCAAAATCCGGATAGGCCTTTTGTCGCGATAATTGGCGGAGTAAAATTTGAAAGCAAGGCAAAGGTTATTGATGGTTTTTTGCGGGTAGCGGATTTTGTTTTAACTGGAGGAAAAATCGGGTTTAGTCACGAAGTTAAAAAATTAAATTTTTCAAAATTTGTTTTGCCAGTTGACAATATTGACACTTTTGATATTGGTCCGGAAACAATAAAATTATTTTCTGAAAAAATAAGCAAGGGAAAAACAATTATTTGGGCGGGACCGATGGGATTGTTTGAAGAACCGGCTTTTGAGAAAGGCACAAAAGAAATAGGAAAAGCTATTTGTGGCAATAAAAAGGCATTTAAGGTGGCGGGAGGAGGGGATACGGTTTTAGCCATAAATAAATTTGGATTGCAGGATAAATTTGACCATCTTTCCACTGGCGGAGGGGCAATGCTGGAGTTCATCGCCGGCGAAAAATTGCCGGGCTTAGAAGTGTTAGGGTATTATAGTAATAATAGCTAAAATCTATTTGCTTTTTTTAAAATTGAAAGGCCTCTTTTTTAGGAGAGGCCTTTATTGATCGTTTTTCGATTTTCGATCAATTTAGATTATTCCATCTTCGAAAATATCGTGGAAGCGGAATAATCTGGTCTGTGATGAGGTGTAGTAAAGTCGGAGCGCTGAGCCTTACGACTTTCCACACCTGATCGTGCAGACGATTGAAGCAGGCCGTAATTTCTTTTACAGCCTTACTTCCAATCCATACCACGAAAAGAACATACAAAACTGTGACCAATACTGCCAAAACTGTTGTCATTTTTAGTCCTTTCGACTAATGGTCTATTCTGAAATGCGTTCGATTCTATGTTTATATTATAGCATATCCATATATTTTGTCAATCCACATTGGTAATGTATACACACATATTGCGCTTTTCTGATAGTCTAAGGGCATATGAAAATTATGCCCAAATCAACAAAAGAAGAAAAGTTCAGATGGATAAAACCCATTCTGGATAAAGAAATATCAATTAAGGATATGGCCGATATCTGCCCTTTCTCCGAGCGTTCGCTTAAATACTGGCTTACTGATTACAGAAAATCCGGCATTATTGACGGATTAGAGCCCAAATCAACAAGGCCAAAGACAAATCCCAATGAAACGTCGATACGAATTAAAGAAAGGATTATTGAATTGAGAAATGATAAAAACCAATGCGCTAAAAAGATTTGCTGGGATTTGGAGGAAGAAAATATCTATGCGCGTTGCAACACCATCGGAAAGATAATTAAAAAGGAAGGGCTTACGAGAAGATACCGAACAAGAAAAATACATTACAACTATATTAGGATACCATTAAAGAGAGGCGAGATTGTCGAGATTGATGTTGAGTTTGTTCCTGATAGAATAGATGGACACAGGTATTATCAATTCACGGCCATTGATTGCGCAAGCCTGTGGTGGTATATGCAGGCCTATGATAATATCGATAATGCAAGCGTAATAGCATTTCTGAAAGAATTAATGAGTATTGCTGATTTTAAGATATTGGCGATTAAAACAGATAACGGCGTTTGCTTTACCAATAGATATATCGGCTACAATAAATCTACCGATCCGCTGAATCCGAGATTGCATGCCTTTGATATATTATGCAACGAGCTGGAAATTACCCATTATCTAATTGATCCGGGCAAACCCCAGCAGAATAGCTTTGTGGAACGGTCGCATAAAACAGACCAGCAGACATTTTATGAACAACTGACATTTCGATCGTTTGAAGAATTAAAATACAAATTAAGATTATGGAATATGTATTACAACGATACTAAGCGCTGCGGACTTAACGGCAAAACGTCTAACCAAGCTCTCGGATTATTCTAATTCCGAGCGCAAAATGTCTGTGGTTAAAACAGATTGGAGTAAAGTTCGAGCTGTTCTTGTATTTTAGATTGAAAAGCCTGTTTCCGAAGAAACAGGCTTGGTTTTTTCGCCCCAGTAGGCGACAATTAAACATCCGACGAAGAAGAAAATGATTGCGGCGAATCCGCATATCATTCTTTTTCTCTTGTCGCCATTACCGAAGCCGATCATAGAAACGAGCGCCAATAGAGATGCTCCTCCGCAGAAGAATAGAATGAGTATTCTTGTCAGCATCATTTCTCCCATTTGACACCCCTCTAAAGTGAAAGAACTTATTTCATCGATGCAAAACACTTTGCATTCCAATATTTTAATTATATCATATAATGCTATGTTTTGTCAATAGTTGTGGAAAAGATTTTGAAATGATATGATAAATTAAAATAAAAGAGAAAATTATATTCCTGTTTCCACAGGAATGATAATGTTGATATTATGGCTGTTGAAATCAAGAATTTAGAGAAAGCCGCTAAGAGGATTTTGGAAGCGGTGAAAGCGGGGGAGAGGATAATTATTTACGGGGATTCGGATTTGGATGGAGTGGCATCGGTTGTTATTTTGGAAGAATGCCTTAAAAATTTGGGGACTTCGGCTGTTGCGCTTTATTTTTATGATAGGGAAAAAGAGGGATATGGTATAAATGAAAAAGCGCTTGGAAAATTAAAAAAATACAGCCCTGCGTTATTTATCACATTGGACTGCGGAATAAGCAATTTCAAAGAAGTGAAAATAGCGAATGATTTTGGATTTGAGGTTATAATAATTGACCATCACGAAATTTTAGGAAAAATTCCGGAGGCGTCTATTGTTGTTGATCCGAAACAAGAAGGAGATAATTATCCTTTTAAAAAATTTGCCAACGCCGGTATTACTTTCCGGCTGGCAAAGATTCTTTTAAGAGATACCCTGTCGGAAGGTCTGCGAAAAAGTTTTTTAGAATTGACCGTCTTGGCGACAATAGCTGATATGATGCCGAGAACCGACGATAATGAAGAGATGATAAGGGAGTGTTTGCCTCACTTAAAACAAAGCTGGCGGCCCGGAATACAAGCATTGCTTAATTTGGAGGCGATTAAGCCCTTGCCATTGCCTCAGCAGGTAAGCAAGATAAATTCGCTTTTGAACATAAGAGATATTAAAGATGATATGCCAGCCGCTTTTCGTCTTTTAACCGCTTCTAAATCCGGAGAAGCGGAAAAATTAGCAAAAAAATTATTCAAAAAGTGGATTGAAAAAAAGAAAAAAACAGAAGAAGTAATCGGGCAAGTGGAAAACAGAATAGGGGATAAGGCAGCGAGTTTTATTTTAGAAGGGGGTTCAAGGTGGGAGTTGATATTGCTGGGAACAGCGGCTTCAATCATTTCTCAAAGATACCAAAAGCCAGTTTTTTTATACAAAGAAGGCAAAAAGGAAAGCCATGGCAGCTGCCGGGCGCCGGCTGGTTGCAATTTAGTTGAGGCGATGAATGCCTGTTCGGAATTTCTTCTTACTTATGGCGGCCATCCCCAAGCAGGAGGATTCAAGATTAAAAATAAAGACATAGAAAAATTCATGAGCTGCCTAAACAAATATTTCATAAAATAGATTATTTTGCTGAAATAGAATAATTTATGTCCTCCTGCGAACAAATAAAGCAAGATTATCAAGATCTCAAGACCCTCAAACAAGAGTTTGATTTGGAATATCAAAAAGCGGTGGAAACAGGAGATCTCGCAAGAGCCAAGGAGCTGAGAGCAGAGTTGGAACAAAAAAGAGACGCCTTAGCAGACAAGCTTTGGCCACTTGAGAGATTACCTCAGAAAGAGCTAAAAGAACAATACGCAAGCCAAAGAGAGATATTGGAAAGAACAGGCATATTAGAACAACTATCAAGCGGAGAGATGGGAATAAAAGGAACAGACAATGAAGAATACGCCTTTCCTTCTTATCAAGAAATAACCCAAAGAATGAGAGAAAGCGAAGAAGCATTAAGACCCAAAACAGAACAGGGTTTTATCCGTCTCCAAATCACTCCATTCGGAATGAAACTGGATGATCTGATAGAGAAATACAAGCAAGTTATCCTTAAACACCACAAAGAAGGCAAACTCATGGCAACCAAGGAGAATCCTTCTGATCCAGACGAACAATTGGAGCTTGATGAAAATAATCCAGTCTGGTTATGGGGTAATTACAGGAATGCCGATGTAAACGGAGAGATGGTCTATTATCCAAAAGAATTCTCCAGCAATCATCAAGGAAAAACAAAGCAAGAAGTATTAAAAGAACAAGGCGGCTGGAATATCCTTCTCGCAGAGAATCTTCCCAATATACCAAGAAAGAATAAGGGAGAAAAAATCAAAGGCAGAAAGCAGCTGGAAGCAGGGAAAACACCTTATCAATACCTTGAAACATTAAAAACAGACCTAATTACCAAAACGAAACAGGAATGACCCCGGAAGACCAGATTACCTGCGCCATCATACATCTTGAACAGACAGATCAGGTCATAGATGATTATAGAGATAGTGGCAAAGGTTCTGGTTCCTACCAATTAGGAGCTTATTTTTCCGCAGACGGCTTTGTCCCGGGCTTTTACTGGGATCGCAGAGGCGTCGGCTGGCCTACTTGGGCCGGGACGTTCCCGAGAATTCCTTTTCTGATGTTGGCGCCCGTGGCGCGGTGAAGGTTTAAAACTTAAAACTTAGGTCTTAACCTTTCCTTTTCGTCTTCTTTCGTCTTTTTTCTTTCGTCGCTCGTTTTTTCTTGGGATTTTGTTAAAATAAATAAAAAATCGGCGAAAAGAAACCTGCCTTGGGGCGGGCTATCGGGAATTGTCTTGCTAAAATTACGGCGAAATTAAAGATAAAAAATTGTATATTGGTTTACTAATGATTTAAGAAGAAGACTAAAAGAGCATAACGACGGAAAAAGTTTTTCTACTGCTCCACGCAAACCATTTAAGCTAATTTACTATGAGGCGTATCTGAATAAAGAAGATTCTAAAGAAAAAGAGAGATTTTTTAAAACTGGCTGGGGCAGACAATGCATCGCAAATCAATTAAAGTATTATTTTGCATTAAAAATTTAGGCGGGGTTTTAAATCTTAAACCTTAAAACTTAAAGCTTAATTCTTTTCTTTCCGTCGTTTTTCGTTTTTTTCTTTTCGTTTCCTTTCGGAGCGGTCAAAAAAATTGACTTTTAATTTTTAGTTATGATAGAATTAAAACATATGAATACTATCACTATTCCAAAAAAAAGAACTAAAGACAATAATTAAAGAAAGCATCCGTGAAATTTTTGAGCAGGAATTAATAAAATTCCGGGCTTTAATTTTACCATTTGTATCCCAAAAGGAACAAAAAGATATTGAAAGGCGCTATAACAGGCCTTCGCGAAAGATAGCAAAATCAATAGAAATCAAACTATGAGCTGGCGCATTGATTTTTCTTCTAGTCCTCTATAACGAGAAAAAATTTCATAAGACCCATGATTTGCCCCAACCCCTTAAGTCGTGCGCGAAAATAAACAAAGATTTTTTTGAATTCTTGAAAGGAGCGGATATTTTAGATTAATATTATTTGGTCTCCAGATATCCTTTGGAATATCCGCCCGCTTCAAAAAAGGAAGCGGAGGAGGCCTTTAAAATAGAGATAGATATTATTAGTTTGTAAAAATAAAAATTCAATATTAATTTTATATGTCAAATCCATTTGAACAACCTCCGATGCCAAATCCAGAAGAAAAACCAGAGGAAGCTGATCGGAAGCTGGATGAAATTCATAAGGAACCGGAGGCAGAGGAGATGCTTAAAGAAAAATCGGAAGAGGTTGAGCGGGGATTAAAAAATAATCCGGATAGCGAAGAGAAGGAACAAGGGGCGGAGGAAATATTAAAAGATTTAGAGTGGGCGATAGAGAATAGGTCTGAAGCATTGCTAAAGGTTTTAGGTTTGGACGGCAAATCTTCAATAGAGGGAATAGTTACTCCTGAATTTTTTGAAGACGATGTTTTATGGGTTACCACTGAAACTGGCGAGGGAATGGCGATAGAAACTATGCGCATTAAAAAGGTTGAATTACCAAAGGAACCAACAGAAGAGAAAGAGTAAAAATAAATAGCTGGACAAATTTACGAGCCGTCTAAAAAAATATTTCAATAGAACATAAGCTACGAATACGAATTACTTACGAATATGTTTTCGTATATTCGTATATTTTCGTATTTCATAGCCAAATTATGAAGAAGATAATTATTTATACTGACGGCGGGTCGCGGGGGAATCCGGGACATTCGGCGATAGGCGTGGTTTTTTGCAATGAGAAGGAACAGCAGGTGAAAAGCTATGGGGAATATCTGGGAGATAATTTTACAAATAACGAAGCGGAATATAACGCTGTTATTTTCGCTCTAAAAAAATTCAAGGCGGTGTTCGGAAAAAATTTGGCGGAAAATTCGGAGATCGAAGTAAGGTCTGATTCGGAGTTGATGGTGAAGCAGTTGAATGGAGAATATAAAATTTTAGACGAAAAAATACAGCCCTTGTTCATTGCGGTTTGGAATTTGAAGCTCGATTTTCTTAAGGTGAAATTTAAATCAATTCCGCGCGAAAAAAACAAAGAAGCCGACCGACTGGCGAACGATGCCTTGAATTTCCAAAAAAGAGAGCAGAGATTGGTTTAATTTTAATTGGAAACATTCCGAAGTATTAAAAATTATCATCGATTAAAAACCACGATCGTGGTTTTTAATCGATGATAATTAATTAAGCGCGCATTAAATTAAAATTCCGCTCCGATGGACATCGGAGCGGAATTTTAATTGTTGCGGCAAGATTGTAAGCCGAATTTTGTCTTGCCACGCCGTAGCCCTAAAAGAGGAGGCGGGTCTTATGTCCGCCTTCGCCAAAGGCTTCGGCGCGACGAAGCGATCATCTATCTTGGCGAACTACTTTTACTCTTTAAGATGATAAAACATCTCAATAGAGTTTGTTCTTGCGCTCTGCAAGGATTTAGCCGTTTCATTTCCGCGTTGCCGCGGAAGTCGTCCCGCCCTCTATGCCTGTTGAATTTTGTTTGACTATTTTCCACAAGCTTAGAGGGCGGGGCGTCTCAATTCTTTCGGATTTTGACGTTTCTGTTCGCACCTCGCCGAGCGCTTAACTCAACGAGTTGGAGCGCTTGGGGTAGCTTTATCAGCTACTGCATTTTACCGAGTTTTAAGCTCGGCAGAGTGTTCGGACTTTCCTCTCTATATCCTGTAAAACAAGACACAGAGCGATCGCTCATCTTGCTGCAACATTTATATGTTAACTATTTCATGTATTATTGTCAAATAATATAAAAAGTTGTAGAATTGTAGATTGTAGATATAAATAGTAAGATAAAATAATTAGAAGAGAAAAATGCTGAATCGCATATTAAATTCAAAAACAAAGACAGTCGCTTTTGCGGCTTTTTTGCTTGCCGCTTCAGGGCTGATAAGCCGTCTTTTCGGCTTATTGCGCGATCGGCTTTTGGCGAGTAGATTTGGCGCGAGCCAAGAGCTTGATATTTATTTTTCCGCTTTTAGGATTCCTGATTTTGTTTATGGTATTTTAATAGTGGGCGGTATTTCAGCCGCTTTTCTGCCGGTATTTTCCGAATATTTCGGCGGGGGGGAGCAGAGCGGAAAGAATGAGGAATGGCCTGCCATGGCGACAAAGTTAGCTAATAATGTCTTAAATTCTTTTTTTGTTATTTTAATTCTTGTTTGCGGAATTTTAACGATTTTCGCTCCGCTTATAATAAAATTCATTATTCCTGGTTTTTCTCTTGAGAACAGGGATATGACTATTCAGCTTACAAGAATAATGTTTTTGAGTCCGATTTTTTTCGGCTTGGCAAGCATATTATCTGGAATCTTGCAGTATTTTGACAAGTTTTTGGCTTATTCTTTAGCTCCTATTTTATATAATTTAGGAATAATTTTTGGCATTATATTTTTGGTTCCGATTTTCGGGATCTACGGATTAGCTCTGGGCGTTATCTTCGGCGCTTTGCTGTATTTGATTATCCAAATTCCGGCCGCATGGCATTCCGGATTCAGGTATGAAGCGATATTTGATTTTAAGGATTCCGGGTTGAAGAAAATATTAAAGCTTATGGCGCCAAGGGTTTTAGGCACCGGCGCTTATCAAGTAAATCTTACTGTGATTACAGCGATTGCCTCCACATTAAGCGTGGGAAGCATTGCTATTTTTAATTTTTCAAACAATCTTCAATATGTGCCGGTCGGGCTGATAGGGATTCCTTTCGCGATTTCTTCTTTTTCAGTTCTTTCCCGGGCTTGGGTAGCCGGCCGAAAAGATAAATTTTTGAAAAGCTTTTCTTCTTCTTTTTGCCAGATAATTTTTTTCATAGTTCCGATTTCTTTGCTTATGTATTTGTTGCGGGCGCAGATAGTCCGAATGGTTTTGGGCGCCGGAAATTTCGGCTGGTGGGAAACGCGACTTACAGCCGCATGTCTGGGCGTTTTTTGCATCGGAATTTTAGCAAGTTCCTTAATTCCTCTTTTGACAAGGATGTTTTTTTCATTTCAAAATACAAAAACGCCTGTAATCATCAGTCTGATTTCAATGGGAAGCAATATATTCTTTGCCTATTTATTCACTTATCTTTTGGGGTTTCAAAATATCTTCCGAAATTTTTCAGCCGGGCTGATGAAACTTCAAACCTCTGCCAACGGAAGCGCGATAATTGAAAATATTGAAGTAATCGGCTTGCCTTTGGCGCTTTCTGCGTCAGCCATAATTCAATTGGTTTTGCTTTTGATTTTCCTGCGGTTGAAAATGGGGAGTTTCGGATGTAAAGAAATGTGGCAGTCGGCGAGAAAGATATTGATTGCCAGCGGGATAATGTTTATTTTTTCTTATTTCGCGAGGCAGGGCTTGGCTGGTTTTGTTGATATGCAGACATTTTTGGGAGTTTTTATCCAAACCGCCCTTGTCTGCTTTGTGGCGCTTATTTCTTATTTTCTTTGCGCTTCTATATTTAAAATTTCGGAATTTAAGAACTTAAAATCAGCAGTTTTAAAAGAATTTAGCGCGACTCCTTATGGACCGGAATAAGAAGCCAATTAGTTTTTTATCAGATACTCACAAGAAATACGATCGTATAAATAATGAGTAAGTTTTGGGAATTATGGAGATAAGAAATTTTTCAATTATTGCGCATATTGATCACGGGAAATCAACTTTAGCTGATAGGTTTTTGGAAATGACTGGGGCTGTTTCGCCACAGAAAATGAAGCCCCAGTTTTTGGATAGGATGGAATTGGAAAAAGAGAAGGGGATTACCATAAAATTAAAACCAGTAAGAATGGAGTATAGGGCGGATGATTCAAAAGAATATATTTTAAATTTGGTTGACACTCCTGGCCATGTGGATTTTTCCTATGAGGTTTCCCGATCTTTGGCAGCTGTTGAAGGAACGATTCTTTTAGTTGACGCTACGAAAGGAATCCAAGCCCAAACATTGGCCAATTTGTCTTTGGCAAACCAGCAGGGCTTAGTTGTAATTCCGGTGGTTAATAAAATTGATTCGCCCCAAGCGGAAACAGAAAAAACAACGGAGGAACTGGCTATGCTTATAGGCTGCGATAAAGAAGATATTATAAAAATTTCCGCTAAGCAGGGGACAGGAGTTAAAGAATTATTGGAAATAGCGATAAAAAAAGTTCCTTGCCCAAAAACCGATTTTGAAAAACAGTTCCGGGCTTTGATTTTTGATTCAGAATACGATGCTTTTAAGGGCGTCATTGCGTATATAAGAGTGATTGATGGAGAAATAAATGAGGGAGAGGAAATTGAGTTGATGGCGTCGGGGGCAAAAACCCAAATAAAAGAGCTGGGCTATTTTACGCCTGATTTTTCTTCCCAAAAAAAACTTTCAGCCGGAGAAACAGGATATATTGCCACTGGCATTAAGGAGCCCGGGAAAGTTCGTGTTGGAGACACAATAATTTTGAGTTCTAAATTTCAGGCTCTAAATTCTAAAATTGAGCCGTTGGCAGGGTATAAGGAACCGGTGCCAGTAGTCTTTGCAAGCTTGTATCCAGAAGACCCTGACGATTTTGATTTGTTCAAGGATTCGCTGGCGAAATTGCGGTTAAGCGACCCTTCTTTTATTTTTGAGCCGGAGACAAAAGAAGCGCTGGGGAGGGGATTTCGATGCGGATTTTTAGGCGCTCTTCACGCAGAAATAGTTTCCGAACGGATTCATCGGGAGTTTGGCATTGATTTGGTTATTTCCTCTCCGTCGGTTGTTTTTAAAATTATAACTCAAAAAGACAAAGAGATAACGATATATTCCGCCACTGAATGGCCGGATGTTTCCCAAATTAAAGAGGCGAAGGAGCCATGGGTAAATTTAGAGGTGATGTCTCTTATAAGATATATGGGCGGGCTTTTAGACCTTTTCAAAAATATCGGAGCCAAATATATTGAAACAAGATATTTCGGACAAGAAAAAATAATTTTGGTCTACGAGCTTCCTTTGCGCCAAGTAATTACAAATCTTTACGAAAAAATAAAAAATATAAGCCAAGGGTATGGCTCAATGAATTATAAAATTCTGGAATTCAGAAAAGATAATTTAGTCAAGCTGGAAATTTTAGTCGCCGGAGAAAAAAAAGAAGCGTTTTCTAAAATTATTCCCGAGAGCGAGGCGTTCAGGGAGGGAAAGTTTTTAGTGGAAAAGCTTAAATCCGTATTGCCTCCGGAGCAATTTTCCGTTGCTTTGCAGGCGGCGGTGGGAAGCAAGATTATTGCTAGAGAAACAATAAGCGCGAGAAGAAAAGATGTTACTGGCTATCTTTATGGCGGCGATTATTCAAGAAAACGCAAACTTTTAGAAAAACAAAAAAAGGGAAAAAAATTATTAAGAGACGCAGGCAAGGTAAGAATTCCAGCTAATGTTTTTCTGGAAATATTTCGCTCCTAAAATAATATAGCGGGAACACTTCTCGCCATATTATGAACGGCTACCTCATTAGGGGCGCGAAAAGGAGAAGCACGGTGCTGAGAGTTATCAGGATAACTATAATAAGCCAGATTATTTTAATTATTTTATTTTGTTTCATATTTTAATGCAAAAGTTATCTTTGCGGGAGGTCTAGGCGAGACGAAGCAAAAATTTTGAGGCATACTGAAGAATGAAAGTCTACCGAAAAATTTTTGCAAAGTCGTAGCCAAAACTAAAACATAAAAAGTTAAAGTAATTTCGTAATTCAAGGCATTATAATTATGGTATCAAAATTTAAAAAAAATAAAAAGGTGGGGCGTTTTCTGAACTTATTTTTTTCTTGTTTAATGGGGGCGCTGTTTTTATCCGCTATTGCGTTTTTAATATATACTGATATAAAAATAAATAAGAAAAGAGGAGAATTTGTTTCTAAAATAGAGTCCTTGAAAACAGAAATAAGCGGTCTGGAAGAAAAGAACTCAGTTTTACGCCAAAAAACATCTGAAGCAGGCGCCAAAGAGTATCTTGAGGAAGTGGCGAGGGAACAGCTTGGCTTGAAAAAACCGGGTGAAGAAGTGGTAGTTATTAAAGAGGAAACTGCGGAAGAAAATAAAATTACAGAAGAAAAAAAGGGTTGGTGGGAGTGGTTAAAAGACATTTTAGGAAGATGATTTCGTTCGCGAGGTTAGTATAGTGGCATTATGCAACCTTCCCAAGGTTGAGATACGGGTTCGATTCCCGCACCTCGCTTAGAATTTAATATTGCCGGAGTAACTCAGTTGGCAGAGTAGCTGTTCAGCCAGCCCCATTAGAAATGCCGATGTAGCTTAGTGGCAAAGCAGTGGTTTCGTAAACCACCGACGGCAGTTCGATTCTGCCCATCGGCTTAACGGCATTTCTAACGGGGTAAACAAGTCGCGAGTTTGATCCTCGCCTTCGGCTTTGGACATGGTTTTCGCGTTAGCGGAGGCCTTTTTCTATTATTTTCTTTGATATTTCAAGGAATTATGGTAAATTAAAATTAAGACAACCAAAAATAAGTAACGCCATTAGGTATGGAGAAAGATGATATTAAAATTGAAGATTTGGAAAGACGACTCTATCATCTGATGGACCGGCTTTGAGTTTTCTGAAAATAAGGAAAAATTAAAAGAGCTGGAAAAGGAATCGCAGAATCCAAATTTTTGGCTGAACCGGGAAAGGGCGGGCAAGGCAAGCCAGGAAATTTCTGAGTTCAGAGAAACAACAAGCGGGTTTGAAAGAATTAAACAAGAACTAAAAGAATTAAAAGAGCTTGAAACATTGGCAGAAGAAGATGATGGCTTGGCGAGCGAAGTTCAGGATAAGATAATTATTTTGGAAAAAGAAATAAAAAATCAAGAGGCAAAAGTTTTTCTTTCAGGCAAGTATGATAAGAATAACGCTATTTTGGAAATATTTTCCGGAGCGGGCGGGGTTGACGCGCAGGATTGGGCAACAATGATTTTGAGAATGTATCAGAGATATTGCGAGGAAAAAGAATTTGATGTTAATGTTTTGCATCAGTCGTTCGGCGAAGCGGGTGGGCCAGAAGGAAGAATCGGCGTAAAATCCGCCACCTTGGAAATAAAGGGGAGGTACGCTTACGGGTTTCTGAAAAAAGAAACAGGAGTGCACCGTTTGGTAAGGTTGTCTCCGTTTTCAGCCAAGAAACTGCGCCATACTTCTTTTGCTTTGGTTGAGGTTATGCCTGAGCTTGACAGGGAGGAGGAGCAAGAAATTAAGATTAAGCCGGAAGAAATAAAAATTGATTTTTACAGGGCCTCGGGACCAGGAGGTCAAAATGTGAATAAAAGGGAATCAGCTGTAAGGATTACTCATTTGCCGACTGGAATCGCGGCGAGCTGTCAGATGGAGAGAACGCAGGGTAAAAACCGGGAAATGGCGCTTAAAATTATTTGCGCTAAGCTTTATCAAGTTAGAGAAGAGGGATGGTTAAAGGAAATAAAAGAAGTAAAGGGGGATAGGATTTCGGCGAGTTGGGGAAATCAGATAAGGTCTTATGTTTTGCATCCGTATAAAATGGTGAAGGATTTGAGAACAGGGGTTGAAACATCGGATGTGGAAGCGGTGTTAGACGGGAAATTAGAAGAATTTATAGAAGCGGAAATAAAAACATAACAGGAATATTTTCCATTATAAATTTGAATTATGAATCAGGAATTATGAATTAATAATAATTGCCCCTTCCTCAATCCTCCCCCAAGCGCTCAACGAATTTGAGCATTATGGGGAGGAGGGGTGGGGGGAATTCTTAATTCCAAATTCATAATTCAGTTTTGATGCTTTGTTTTAAGAATATAATCAAAAATTATCCGTCCCGTTCGGGCAATGAATTGGCTGTTGCTTTAGACGATGTTTCGTTTGAAGTGAAAGAAAAAGAGTTTGTTTCAATAGTGGGCAAATCCGGAGCTGGGAAAACAACTTTATTGCGGCTGGCTATCGCCCAAGAGTCGCCTACAACAGGCCAGGTTTTTTTTCAAGGCAGGGATGTGCATAAAATAAAAAAATCTCAGATTCCGAAATTACGCCAGAGAATTGGGGTTGTTTTCCAGGATTATAAACTGTTTGCTTCAAAAAATACTTTTGAGAATGTGGCGTATATAATGGAGATAACAGGAGCGGAAGATAAAGAAATAAAACGCGATGTTCCGCAGATTTTAAATATTGTGGGGTTGTCTAGCAGGGAGCGCAATTTTCCAAACGAGCTTTCCGGAGGAGAAAAACAGCGGCTGGCAATCGCCAGAGCGCTTATCCATAGGCCGGAAATAATTTTAGCAGATGAACCGACTGGAAATTTAGACCCTTATAATACTTTTGGAATTATCCGTCTTTTGGTAAAAATTTACGAATCCGGGACGACTGTTGTTTTAGCTACCCATGACAGGGAAGTCATCAACACTTTGGGTAAAAGAGTAATAACATTAGACGGAGGAAAAGTTGTTAGAGATGAAGAGCGAGGAAGATTTGTTTTATAAATCAGAAACTTAAAACTTAAAATTATGTTTATTTCCTTAAAACGAGTAATCAAAGCGGGTTGGAAAAATTTTGTTCATAATATTGGTCTTAATTCAGCGGCTATTTTTATTACGGCAATGGTTATTTCTTTAATATCTTTTCTTTTTATTTTAGCGGCCGCTTCCCAAATTTTAATTTCTAATGTCCAGGAAAAAATAGATGTTTCTGTTTATTTCAAAGAAGATGTTTCGTCGGAAAATATTTTGCAGGCAAAATCAGAAATCTCCGGCTTGCCGGAAGTAAAAAATGTAAGCTATGTGTCAAAAGAACAAGCGCTGGAGGATTTTGTTCAAAAGCACAAAGACGACCCTGTTTTAATGGAATCTTTAACGGAAATAGGGTATAACCCTTTCTTGTCGTATCTTAATATTGAAGCCGAGCAAGCGCAAAATTACGAACAGATCGCATATTATTTAAAAAATGGAGAATTTGAAGATTTAATTGACAGCGTTGATTATAATCAGAGAAAAGAAGTTATTGATAAGGTTTTTTCAATAACTTCGGTGATAAATAAAATAGGAATTATTTTCAGCATTGTCTTGGGCTCGGTTGCGGTTTTGGTTATTTTTAATACTATAAAAATAGCCATTGCCGGTTCTGGCGAAGAAATATCAACTATGCGCTTGGTGGGCGCTTCAAATTGGTTTGCGAAAGGTCCTTTTCTAATTCAGGGCTTAATCGTAGGTATAGGGGCTTTTATTCTCGCTTTTATAGTTATATTATCTGTTTGCTGGAGCATAGACATTAAAATGCAATCAATTATTCCGTCAGTCGGCGCCTTTAATCTGCTCGTCAGCAATATCTGGCTCGTCTTGTTAATCCAGTTTTTGACGGGAGTGTGTTTGTCGTCCGCATCCGCCGTAATCGCCATAGGAAAATATTTGAAAGTTTAGCGATTTTCGTTTAGAAATGTGGGTAGTTTTATTATTGCGGGGTAGTGTAATGGTAGCACGTCACGCTCTGGACGTGAAAATTTAGGTTCGAATCCTAACCCCGCAGCAGCGAAAATAAACTTAATTCAAGGTAATTTAATAAAAAATCGGAGTTGATATTGTTTTTATAATATGGAAAATCTTAAAAAACCATTTGTATTTTTATGCGCCGGAATGTCTTTAGACGGAAAATTGAGTAATTATAAAAAAGAATGTTCCGCTATCTCAAGCGATAATGACAGAAAAATGCTTTACGATTATCGCGTTATTGCAGATGCCGTGATGATTGGTGGGAATACATTGCAATTAGATGATTCTGGTTTAACGACAAAAAGCGTAGAAAGACAAAATAAGAGAGTTAAGTTGGGTAAATCGTCAGAGCCGATGAAGGTGTCTGTTATATCAGACGCCAATAATTTAAAAACCAGCGGCGATTTTTTTAACAAAGGAAATGGAAAAAGAGTAATTTTTACGACAAAGAAAACATTGCAGAAAAAAATAGACGAAATAAAAAAGAAAGCGAAAGTTTTTATTTTAGGGGATAATTGGGTAGATCTTAAAAAGGCATTAGAAATTCTTTATGAATTAGGAGTTAAAAAATTAATGGTTGAAGGCGGCGGTACTCTTATTTATGAATTATTAAAAGATGATTTAATAGACGAAATTAATCTCAAAATAGGAGATTTGATTATTGGCGGAAAAAACACCGTAACTTTATGCGATGGGGAAGGATTTGACAAGCTAAATGTTAAAAAAGTTAAATTTGTTAAAATAACCAAAAAACCAAATTTTTTGATATTAAAAGCAAAAATTATAAAGAATTAGAACTGACGCTATTTCATAAGTTTTATGAAAATTATATTTTTAGGGGTAGGGGAGGCGTTTGATGAAAATTTGCCCAATAATTCTCAATTAGTTATGTCTGGCAAGATAAACTTGCTTTTGGATTGCGGATTTACAGTTCCCCAGCAAATTTGGAAATACAGCCAAGATAAAAATTTATTAGACGCTATTTATATTAGCCACCAGCACGGAGACCATTTTTGTGGCCTGCCCGCTTTGCTTGTAAGAATGTGGGAGGAGGGAAGGAAAAAATATTTAACGATTATCTGCCAGAAAAATTTCAAAGAAAAATTCAAGGAGTTTATGGATTTTGTTTATTTTGGATTTATGGATAAGTTTGATTATAAAATAAATTTAATTGAAGCCAGAGAAGGGGAAAAGATGGAATTTCAGGGTTTAAATTTATTTTTTGAAAAAACCAACCATTCTGCAGAAAATTTGGCGATAAAAGTAAACGACGGAAAAAATATTTTTTGTTATAGCGGGGACGGATCTCCGAAAGAGAAAAGCGAGTTTTATAAAAATACCGATCTAGCTATTTTGGAAACATATCTATATGATGTGAATAAAATCGGCCATTCATCAGTCATCGGAGCAACAAAATTCGTTCAAAAAAATAATATTAAATGTTTGGCGCTTACGCACTTAAACAGGGATTTGAGAAGAAACGAATTAACCGTGTTAAAAGATAAGATAAAAAACAATAAAGTTAAAATTATAATTCCCGAGCCGTTTGAAGAATATAATTTTTGAGTCAGTTTTTAATGGCGAGATCTATTTGTTTGTGTTGGCATTCATCTCTGCGCAAACAAAAATTTGCAAAAAATTTTGGGTTTGCTATTATATACCCTGAAGCGAACTAGTTATATTTTTATTTTGGCTACGCCTTTGCAAAACTGTGTGACTGCCAGATAGTCACAAGATTGTTACTATCTGGCAGTCATACAATTTTTGCTTCGGCTCGCACATACCTCCCGCAAAGATAACTTTCCGCAACGAAATTTAATAATTTTGAAGCGAAAATTTGATAGAACGAGGAAGCATATCTAATGGATATGCTTACGAGTTATAGGAAATTTATAGCCAAAATTATTAAATTGCGGTAGAAATGGTTATCTTTGCAAAA